>Ga0182030_10001740_pt1 | contig 45375 bp, 42 predicted proteins | sample 812S3MmetaG_FD_121299 | JGI IMG/M metagenome (GOLD analysis project Ga0182030, IMG submission 121299) | Permafrost microbial communities from Stordalen Mire, Sweden - 812S3M metaG (Illumina Assembly) | ecosystem: Environmental > Terrestrial > Soil > Wetlands > Permafrost | place: Sweden...
ACGCGCCAACCGATCCGGAGCGTGGACATAAATGCGTTCGACTTGGCCGCCCGCAACTGCGTCCCTCAGCCGCTCCAGCGCCGGACGAGACAGCATCGAACCGCTGTAGCCTTCATCCACATAGCTGTGATCCGGTTCGAGCGGCATGCCATCTGCGGCGATGCGCTCGCGCAGCGCCGTGACCTGGCTAGCGATCGTGTTGTCGCGCGCCTGGCTCTCACTCGACACCCGCGCGTAGAGCGCGCACTGCGTTTCGCTCATCGCTCACCTCCCGTTGCCGCTTTCGCCATCTTCACTTTGGGTGGCGGGGCGTCGCTGCGGTTCGGCCGTAGGCACGTGCGCCGAACGGCCGGCATGAGACGGGCGTAGGCCTCGATCAGGAGCTGAGGACTCAGTCTTGTTGCTTCGAACGATACGCGCACTTGCAGCAGAGGGGGATCCTTGCGCCGGACCATGTGCGCCTCCATCGGCTGTCGGCCCGCGCGCGGGCCGCCGATGGCGCATCAAATCTTGCGATGACTCTGATTCGCTTGCGACAAATTGACTCGCTCGTCCCTCGCCGCCCACCGCAACAAGAAACGGCCGCCGCCGGCGGCCCCGGTGCTCGATAAACGCGGACCACTCAAAGCCTAAACTGGCAACATTGTACGGTGGTTCACGATCCATCGCTTCGGCAAGACCACGAAACGATGGAGATCGCAGCGGCGGACGATCTCCATCGTCCAACATCCCGTGGCGGCGATCGTCTTCGCCATACGACGTCGATCCGCAAGCCTGGCTCGCCGACGTCCTCTGGCGGATCGCCGACACGACTCAAACCCAACTCGCCGAGCTGCTCCCCTGGAACTGGCGTCGTGGCCGGGTGAAGGTCGCAGCCCGATGATAAAGCGCCGCGACCCAAGCGAGCACGAACAGAACGAGCTGCCGCGCAGTCTGACCACGGTCGGCCCATCCAAGCCCGTCGGCTATCTGCCGTTCTATACCATCGAGAAGTTTGCGCGGCCTACTCCCGAAGCCATCGCAGCGGCCGCGAGCACCCGCGGACTCGCAACGGCGCAGTTCGACGCCTCTGCATGCTGCATCAAGAGCGGCGCACTCTACGCCTACCACCGCGAAGCGCTCGCCGCTCTCTTGCAAGCAAATGCTGACGCCGTTCGCGCAGCGGGGCTCCCGCTCGACCCAGATGACTTCGTGGCTCACATCGCCGCCGTCTGGTTCGGGGAAGACCATCCAGCGCGTCCGATCATTGCGACCGCGTTCGGCGAAAGCGCTTGATGCAAAGCCGTGACACCAACCGCGCGGCCCCCGCCGGGCGGTTATCCAGCCGCTCGCGGGCGCGATGCATGAGCTTGGCGTCGGTCGGGAGCGCCACCGCCTTCCGCTGCACCCTGTTGTCTGGACCCGAACAACTACTCCTTTTCGACGCAGCCGAGCGCCCGCAGATAATGGGCTTTCAGCGCCGTGACGTGCCCCGAATTGTCGGCCTCCCAGGCGACGCTCGCATCAAATCCACACGTGAGCGAACTTCTGGTAACCCAGCGGCGAAAGACCATCCGTCTCGGCGACGCCTCCCGGAAGCCCTCACTCGAAAGACCCCTCACGAGCGCGTCTTCCGAGGCCTGCAATGGGAATGCGGCCGCCACTCGCGCCTGGAAGGCGAGGTCTGCTTGGGCCGCGTCGAAAGGGAGGTCTTCGTATATCCGTCTCGCGTCGATCTCGTTGCTCGACCGTCGAGCCAGCAAGATCGCCACGCCGATCAGTCCGGCAATGAAGGCGAGGGCAATGATGGCGTCGCGCGCACTGATTCGTGTCGGGCGCTTCATTTCGTGCGTGTGTGGGCCGGGCATCTCACACATCTTCGTTTTGCAGGACCTCACTGAAGACGGTACACCATCCCCCGGCCAATGGCTGAGAAGTCGGTGCGGGATCGCGACAATACGGTAACGCTATTAATGCTTTGCGCCCCCACCTCGCCTCCTGCGCGAGTGCTCACCGCGTTCTCATCTGTGACCGCTCTCCGCCCTAAGCGGCGGTTCCCTGTTCACTACGCCGTCGACCGTCCTCGCCAGTCCGGCCGACGCCGGCGGTGCAGAAATCAAGAAATCTGACGAAGCGACTTTCGCCTGAATCTCGGGGACTTTTGAGAGAGCGAGTCTCTTCGGGTCGGGCTGTCGTAAACCGAGCTGCTATTCGTTTTGCAGGCTAGTCGCTTGATGGATAGGCCGAGCAAACCAGTCCAATTTGATGACGTGCCAGCTCTCCTAGGAAGGAGGGATCGAAGGTCACAGAAGCGGTGAAAGTTGCCTCGCTTCCAACCGTCAAGCCTACGTCAACCTCACTGTGGACGCCTTGCCCAATAAGGGCCTCCAGCCAATCTTCGCCGCCCTTTATGAAAGTCCGGATCAGCAGCACGGCCTCCGGGCCGGTCTTCGCATCCGGAAGCGGAAGGCGGAATCCAGAAGTCTGAGGGGCCGACTTCCCGGGGCGGTTTGGTTCCCATCGCAGCCAGAACGAGCAGCGATCAAGCTTGTAGGTAGCCGCAAACTGCTGCGGATCGAAATCGGCGCCTGAGGCACGATACACAATGAACATCACGCGACCTTAGGATCGCCGCCAGGGGAGAGCAACAATACCGCCCTATCGCCCCCTGTTCACATTTCAAGAATCTTGACGAAGTGCATTTTGGCCGAAACCGGGGGAGTTTTGAGAGATCGCCGGAGACTGCTATCGACCTGTTGCAGACGTTGAGCATCGGTGGTCGGCATGACGAACGAGAACGACACGGCTATTTATGACGAGGTGCCCGACGGCCCGGAACTCGTGAGCTGGTTCGGCCAGGAGCCGAGCTTCCATGATGCCGAAATTCTCAGCCTTTGCCTCCGGCGCAAGGGCCGGAGCGTCCTTCGGTTGCATGGCTGGATCATGACAGGCGCAACTGGACCAGACGGCCATTGTGTGCTCGACCGGCACGCCGTTGTGACCTTCACTCTCGATGGGGTCATGGACCTTCAACTCGATGGCTTCAGCACCCAAAACGTTATCGGCGGGCTGATCCTGCGCCGCGCGCCTCATCGTCCTGAGCGCGGTGACTATCTTGCACTCAAACCTCTTCCGCAAGACGTCGAGATCGAACTTGAACCTTGTTACGGCCTCGATGGCTTCATTCGGGCGCGCTCGGTCTCCATCACCTTCGAGCCCGGTAAACCTGACGCCGAGGATGAGATCAACGGCGGCGGCGCCTGACCGCGGCCCACGCCGGAGGGATACCATTCATCCGCCGTCGCGCGACCGACGCCTGCACCGACGCCGGTGATTGCCGCCACTTTCGGCATGTATAGTCTCCTGGATCCAAGCTCGTAACGATGGGGCTTGGAGCGTGGTTCCGAGACGATTGTCGAAATTGGCTCCCCGGGTGGGAACGACCGCGTCCGCGCGCTGTTGAATACGCGCCGGGCACGGGGCGGCGATGCTATGGTTGGAGGGTTGATTGCCCGAACATTACGATGTGATCGTCATTGGAAGCGGCCCCGGCGGCGCTTCGCTCGCCCATGCGCTTGCCCCGACCGGAAAGCGCATCCTGATCCTCGAACGCGGCGACTATCTGCCGCGCGAGGAAGCGAATTGGAGCGCGCAGGCTGTCTTTGTCGACGGCAAGTACCAAGCCGCCGAGACATGGACCAATGCCGACGGGGGCGCCTTCAGGCCGCAACTCCATTATTTCGTGGGTGGCAATTCCAAGGTGTACGGCTCAGCGCTGTTTCGGCTGCGCGAGCGCGATTTCGACGAGATCACCCATGCCGGCGGCGTCTCGCCCGCCTGGCCGCTGAAATACCAGGACTTCGCCCCCTATTATGATGCCGCGGAGGCGCTGTTTCATGTGCATGGCGCGCGCGGCGAAGACCCGACCGAGCCCCCGACAACCCAACCTTATCCCTATCCCGCGGTGAAACATGAGTCCAAAGTCGCCGAGCTGTCCGACAAGCTGACGGCCATCGGCCTGAAGCCCTTTCATCTCCCGCTCGGCATTCTGCTCGACCAGAAGGAGGACGGCTTCGCGACGCCGACCAGCACCTGCATACGCTGCACCGCGTTCGACGGCTTCCCCTGTCTTTTGAACGGCAAGGCGGACGCCCAGGTGATTTGCATCGATCCGATGCTGGCGAAACACGACAACGTGACGCTGATGACGAACGCCTATGTTTCGAGGCTCGGCACAGACGCGAGCGGGCGGCAGGTCGATGCCGTTTATGTGGAGCACAACGGAGAGCAGCAAATCTATACGGCCGCCACGGTGGTGGTGGCCTGCGGATCGCTTTCCTCCGCGCTGCTCCTGCTACGCTCGGCCAACGATCGGCATCCCAACGGCCTCGCCAACGGCTCCGATCAGGTTGGACGCAATTATATGCGCCATGAGATGAGTATCGTCATGGCGGTGATGCGCCCAGTCAACGAGACCGTGTTTCAGAAGACGTTGGCATTCAGCGATTTCTATTTCGGCAGCGACGACTGGGACTATCCCCTCGGTCTGATCCAGATGTGCGCGACGAGCCATGCCGACCAGATCAAGGGCGAGGAACTGCCCGGCTGGCTGGAATTTCTGCCCGACATGCCATTCAGCGAGATCGCCCGCCATTCAATGGATTTCTGGTTGCAGGCCGAAGACCTGCCTCGAACGGAGAACCGCGTCTATTACAAGGACGGCAAGGTCCATCTCGATGTGGCCCCCACCAACCCAGAGGCGCTCGCGCGCTTGAAGCGCAAGCTCGAGGAAGTCCTATCGAAGATCGGCTGGCCCGCCGTGCTGCTCGAACGCTCGCTCTATCTCGGCAAGAACATCCCGCTTTCCGGCACAGCGCACCAGGCGGGCACCTGTCGCTTCGGCGCAGATCCGGCGACGTCGGTGCTGAACCTCGATTGCCGCGCCCACGAAGTCGATAATCTCTATGTCGCCGACGCAAGCTTCTTCCCCTCGATCGGCGCGGTGAACCCAACGCTCACGATCATCGCCAACGCGCTGCGCGTGGCCGAAATCATCAAGGGTCGGCTATGACGGCGGCGGCGATCGTCACGCTCGTCGTCCGCTACGGCTTGGTGCTGTTGTTCCTGCCCTTCAGCGCACTCGACAAGATCTTCGGGTTCGACCACGCGGTCAAACAGGCGCAGAGCATGATCAAGCCGCGTCCGATCGCGATCGCGATGATCCTGGTCGGCCTCCTCGTCGAGATCGTCTGTAGCGTCGGCGTCGTCACAGGCGTCGCCGATCGAGCGAGCGCCTTCATGATTGCCGGTTACTGCGCAGTGACGGCGGTGCTTTACAAGCAATTCTGGGCGCAGGGCGACTTCTGGTCTGACCCCGACGGCAAGGGTCGTACGCTGCTGTGGGATTTCCTGAAAAATCTGTCGCTTGGCGCGGGCTTCCTGCTGATCGTCTTCGGCACGGACGGGTCAGGTCTCACCCCTTTCCTTCACGCCCCTTTCGCCTCCAGCCACCCCTACGGAGATCGCCCATGAGCGATCAAGCCGACAAGGCAGGGCCCAAGCCGTCCGTTCCCTATTGGCATCTCCATGTCGATGCCGATGGCGTCAGCCATCAAGCGCAATGCGCGCTCACCGATTACGAACTCGGGGGCATAGGCCCTGCCGATCCGCAGTGGAACGACAAAATGGAGCGCAGCGAAGCGACCGTTGTCTTCACCGTCCAGCCCGTGGGTTGGGTTGGCGACTGGCATGAGAATCCGGCGCCGCAATGGATCGTCGTGCTGTCCGGCCGTTGGTGGATCGAAAGCATGGACGGCGCGCGCATCGAGCAGGGGCCCGGCGACTTCTCGTTCGGAGAAGATCAGGGCTGCGTCGAAACCGAGGGCAAGAAGGGCCACAAGTCTGGCACGATCGGCGACGAACCCTGCCGCCTGATGACCGTCCGGCTCCATGTCGATCCGAAGCGCGAGCCATGCCGCCTGACATGATTTTCCAGGCAATTACGGCTTTTCGGCTGGTCACCGCCGATCCGGCGCGGCTGGCCCACTTTTATCGGGCGATCGGTTTCGACGTCGGCGAGGCAGCGACCATTCCTGCTGCCGACATGAAACTACTCGGCCTCTCAGGCGCCGGTTCGCGCATCGCAATGTCGCTCGGCCGAAGCCGCGTCGATCTCGAAAGGTTCGACCAACCGGGTCACCCGTATCCGCGTGATACAACCACCTGCGACCTCGTGTTCCAACACCTCGCCCTCGTCACGGACGATGCGGAGGCCGCATGGCGCCGGGCGCGCGAGGTCGGCGCCACGCCGATCGGCCGAGAGGGTCCGGTGACGCTTCCCAAGTCAGCGGGCGGGGTGACCGCGGTCAAGTTCCGCGATCCCGAAGGTCATCCGCTCGAATTCCTTCAATTCCCACCGGGCGCCAATCCGAACTGGAAGGGCGCCGGCATGATGGGGATCGATCACAGCGCGATCTCGGTCAGCGACGTCGCGGCCAGCCGACGCTTCTATGCGCGTCACGGGCTGAGCGAGGCAAACGCGACAGTCAATCGTGGCCCGGCGCAAGACGCGCTCGACGGCCTCGACGGCGTCGAGGTCGCTGTCGTGCCGATGAACCCCACCGACAACCCGCCCCATATCGAGATGCTCGGCTATCGCCTTCCCGTCGGCCGCGCGCTTCATCGTCTGTCCGCCAACGATCTCGCCGCCACGCGCATCGTCTGGCGGTCAAATGCCGAAGCGCTGATCCGCGATCCCGACGGGCATCTTCATCAGCTCAGCCGATAAGATCGATCGCGAGCAGATATTGTGTCGCGGCGATGAACTGCCGCCGTCCGTCCGCGCCCCCGAGGGCGCAGTTCGAGACCACCGCGGGTGTTGGCGCCATTGCGCGACCGTAACGGCCGCCAAGCCGTTACGGTCGAGGCGCCGCGCATGGTTCTTGTGGCTTTCGCAGTCGTTGATCGCCGCGAGCCTGGCGTCGGCGATGCGGATGCGGGCGAGGAAGGTTTGCCGCGCCGCGGCGGGCGCGTCGAATCTGTCGATGCGACAGCGTTTCGCAGACCGCATGGGGGGCTCTTTGCAGGTCGGCGGGCGATCGTCGCCCGTCGCTTGTGCGCTTGCCGAAGCGCCCGCGGCTGCCTCGCCGCACAACGTCGCCGACCGCGATTGGGCGGCTCGACAATTCCGCTTATGATAACGCGCGCGAGTTGGGGAGGAGCGGGCGATGGCCGGATTCGACGACGAGGTTTTCGGCGCCCCGCCCGCCAAGCCGCCGGTTCATGCGATCGGCCAGCCGATCGACGACCTTTCGGCCCCCGAGCTCGCCGAGCGCATCGCGCTCCTGAATGGCGAGATCGAGCGGCTCGAGCGCGCCATCGCCCATCGCGAAGCGACCCGCAACGCCGCCGCCGCGTTCTTCAAGGCTTGAGCGCCGACCGTCTCGCGGCGGGACGCCTGGCCGCTGCGGGAACACTAACGGGTTGTTAACGATTATGATTTATGAATGAAGTCGATCCATTTCCTGGGTCCTGTTCGACGCCTCCCATTCTACCGACCTCCCCAGCCGCCTTCGGGCGGCTGTTTTTTTGCCTTCTCCCTGCTGTTCGGTTTAAGCTTTCGTTAACCTTAGTGAAAGGTGAACGGCCCACGGACAGTCCGAGGCGTTAATCTTGCGACAAAGCGAGTCGGGCGGCGGGCGCGTACAGATTCAGCACGCCAAGCGCCGACGGGACGTTCGAGGAGAGGGGCGAATGCCGCGCAGCGACGGATTGGCGCAAAGCGCGACGGTCGACGAGGCCGCCGCCAATACGATTTTGTTCTACCCCAGGCTCGCGGCGTCGGGGGCGTTCAAGGCGTTGTTCCGCGAAGGCATGAGCCTGGTCGAAGACGCGGCCGCCTATCTCGACGGACCAGGCCGCGAGGAATCGCGCGGCCTTCCCCGCTCGGCGGCGCTCGCCTACGCGACCGAAAGCATGCGCCTGACGACCCGCCTGATGCAGGTCGCCTCGTGGCTGCTGCTGCAGCGCGCCGTCAACGAGGGCGAGTTGACCCCCGCCCAGGCGCGCTCGGAGAAGCACCGCGTGCGGCTCGCCGAACAGGACGTCGCCTGCCCGGCCGAGGTGTTCGAACAATTGCCCGAGACGCTGCGCGGGTTCAGCGCCAAGTCGATCCGCCTTCAGGCGCGCGTCGCCCATCTCGACCGGGCGCTCGCCGACGCCGAGGCCAAGGCCGCCCCTCCGTCGCCCCCGCGCGGCGGCGTCGCCGAGCAGTTCGAGCGCCTGCGCTCCGCTTTTCCTCGCTGAGGCGCCGTTCCCCGCCGCCGGCGCGACCTTGCGCCGCCGCATTTTTGGCCGCATTGCTCGGCAAGAGACGCCCGTCTCGACAACGTTTTGCGCTGCATGGCCGACGCTCCCTTCTGCCGCCTCTATCTCGTCACGCCGCCGCTCGGCCTTGCCGACTTGCCGGCGTTCGCGCCGCGCTTCGCCGCCGCGCTGGCGGCTGGCGACGTGGCTAGCGCGCTGGTGCGGATCGCGCCGGAAGCGCTGGGCGACGCCAGGCGGATCGCCGAGCTCATGGTCGAAGCGGCCGCCCCTTATGACGCGGCGGTTCTGATCGAGGGCGAACCGCGGCTGGCCGCGCGGGTCGGCGCCGACGGCGCGCATGTCGCCGCGGTTGGCGACGCGCTGGTCGACGCGCTGGCGAGTCTGCATCCCGAACGCATCGTCGGCGCCGGCGCGTTGCGCGGCCGCGACGACGCGATGTCCGCCGGCGAAGCGGGCGTGGACTATGTGATGTTCGGCGAGCCGCGCCGCGACGGTTCGATCCCGCCGCTCGCCGACGTCGTCGACCGTGTCGACTGGTGGGCGGAGATTTTCCAGACGCCGTGCGTCGCCTATGCGGCGCGGCTCGCCGACGTCGCGCCGCTCGCCGCGGCCGGCGCGGATTTCGTCGCGCTGGGCGACGCTCTGTGGTCGGCGCCCGCGCTCGAGCCGGCGATCGCCGCGGCGGCGGCGGCGGCGCGCCAGGGGGCGGCGGCGCGCGCGGAGGCAGGCGCGTGAAGCCCACGGCGCGCGCATTTCTGATTCTCGGCCTGACGCTCGCGACGCCGGCCGCGGCTCAAACGCTGCCGTCGCCGTTCCCATCGCCGACCGCCGGGACGCAGCCCGACACCGCCTTCGCCGATTATCAGCGCGGCTATTTCCTCACCGCCTTGCGCGACGCGATGAAGCGCGTCGCCGACAGTCCCAAGGACGCGGCGGCGATGACGCTGATCGGCGAGATCTATCAGGATGGCTACGCCGTGCCGCGCAACCTGGCCGAGGCGGCGCGCTGGTATCGCGTCGCCAGCGGTCTCGGCGACCGCGAGGCGGCGTTCGCACTCGGCATGCTGCTGCTCAGCGGCGCCGACGGCGTCCCTGCCGACCGCGCCGGCGCCAAGGCGCAGTTCGAGATCGCAGCCGCGAAAGGCCAGGCCGGCGCGCTCTACAATCTCGGGGTGATGGCGCTCAAAGACAAAGGTCTCGACGGCTTTCCCGACTTCAAGACCGCCGCGGAAGAGTTTCACGCCGCAGCCGAGGCGGGCTACGAGGACGCCGCCTATTCCTACGGCGTGCTGTTGCGCGAGGGCAAAGGCGTCCCGCTCGACATTGGCGAGAGCGCCCGCTGGCTGAAACGCGCCGCCGACGCGGGGGTGATCGCCGGCCAGGTCGAATACGCGATCATGCTGTTCAACGGCGTCGGCGTCGCCAAGGACGAAGCGGCGGCGGCCAAGCTCCTGCTGCGCGCCGCGGCGCGCAACAATCCGATCGCCGAAAACCGCCTCGCCCATCTCTATGCGACCGGCCGCGGCGTGCCCAAGGACCTGGTCGAGGCGGCGACCTGGAACCGCTTCGCCAAGGCCGCCGGCATCGACGACCCCGACCTCGACGCCGCCACCTCCGGCCTGACGCCGGAAGAGAACAAGCGGGTCGACGAACTGGTCAGACGGCAGGCGGCGTTCTGATCATTCGCCCCATCGCTTGCCTCTTCTCGCCTCGCCCAGCGCGCGGCCGAGGTCGCCGGCGAAGGCCGCCTTCTCGTTCGGGCCGAGGAAGGCCGCGATCTCGATCCGGCGCCCGCCGCTGCGCAGCGCGAGCCCGTGGGCCGTCGGCCCGCTCTCGCCGCGCTCGAGCCGCACCCAGACCGGGTTGAAGCGCCATTCGCGCCGCGCGCCACGCGCGCTGACGCGTGCGAACTCGAGCTCGAAATAGGTGAGCCGGTAATCCTCGTAGGCGCGCGCGGCGCGGAAACTGGCGCGGAAGGCGAACCACAGCAGCAGCACGTCGAGGCCGAGGAAGCCGACGATCGGCCACGCCCCGGCAAGATAGAACGGCAAGCTGAAAAGCGCGCTGGCGACGAACGTGGCGACGAGCAGCCGGCGCGCCGCCGCCGGAGTGAACGAGCGGCGCGGACTGAGCCGCGCGGCGAAGATTGCGGAATCGCCGCGGTCTGGCTTCGCGTCCATGGCCGCTCTCCTCGCGACGCCGCCGCTTGGCGGCCCCGCCGACGCCGACTATAAGGCGCGCATGGCGCGAGGCAATCCGGCCCCATCTCCTGCCCGCCGTCGCCCGGCGGGCGCGGCCAAGGCCGCCGAACGGGCGCGCGTCGAGGAAATTTTCGCCCGGCTCGCCGCAGCCAATCCCGAACCCAAGAGCGAGCTCGAATACGCCAACCCGTTCACCCTGCTGGTCGCAGTCGTGCTGTCGGCCCAGGCGACCGACGCTGGCGTCAACAAAGCGACGCGCGCCCTGTTCGCCCTCGCCGACACGCCGGCCAGAATGGCGGCGCTGGGCGAAGCGGCGCTCGCCGAAAAGATCAGGACGATCGGCCTCTACCGCACCAAGGCGAAGAACGTCGTCGCTTTGTCGCAGGCGCTGATCCACGACTACGGCGGCGAGGTTCCAGACGACCGCGAGGCGCTCGAGGCGCTGCCCGGGGTCGGCCGCAAGACCGCAAATGTCGTGCTCAACGTCGCCTTCGGCGAGCCGACGCTCGCCGTCGACACCCATGTCTTCCGCGTCGCCAACCGCATCCCGCTCGCCAAGGGCAGCACGCCGCGCGCGGTCGAGGACGGGCTGGTGAAGATCATCCCGGCGCGCTTCATGCGCCACGCCCACCACTGGCTGATCCTGCACGGCCGCTACGTCTGCAAGGCGCGCGCGCCATCCTGCGCGCGCTGCGTCATTGCCGACCTCTGCCGCTACGAGGACAAGACGGTCTAAAGCGACGCCTCAGGCGACGGCCGTTCCGGTGGTGACGTAAATCGACACGTTGTCGGCGGCGAGCTGTTTGAGCGTGTCGGTGAAGCTCATCTGCAGCGAGCCGGAATAGGCGGAGTTCCAAGGGTTCTGGATCGAGATCGCGCCGGCGGAGGTGACCCCGGTGACGATGAACATGTGGTCGCCGACCAGATTGCCGTTGTCGGCGGTGGGCGTCGACAGGATGATGTCGTCGCCGGCGGCGAAATCGGCGGCAAGAATCGACGCCAGCGAATTGAGCGAAGACGTCGATTCGCTCGGGCTGAGATTGTAGGTGTTGAACGTTTGGTCGGTGATCTCGGAGAGCGTGATCGCCGTCCCGCCATTGACGTCTTCGTACGCGTTTCCGGTCGTATGTCCGCCGTAGCTCGCCGCGGAGGTCTGTTCGTTGAGCTCGACGAAAGCCTTCTCGACCAGCGCCACCCAATCGTCGAGCGTGCCGTTGGCGAATTCCTGAGTCGAACCGTTGGCCCATTGGTAGCCGCCGCTCATGTACGGCAGTTCCCCGTTGACGGTGACGTAGTCGGGCTGTCCGTTGACGTAGAACAGCACCGAATAGGTGCCGTTGCCGTTGTCGGTGATCATGTTCTCGATGGCGCTCGGATCCTGTAGCGCCACTTCGCCGAGCGCGGCGACGAAGTAGCAGTCGCCGAGATAGCCCTGGTTGACGTCGAGATAGCTCGGCGCGTTGGTGTTGGGGTTGAACAGCGGCAGCGCCGAGGTTTGGTAGGTCGGATTGTAGTTCGACTCGCCGATCGCAGAGACGCTGAGGCTCGGCAGGTCGGTTCCCAGGAACCATTTGTCGATCAGATCGTCGACCTGGGTCTGGGTCGAGGTCGCGCTGAGGTTGCCGAGCTTCGTCGCCGTCGACGAGCCGCCGTTCCAAGAGGCGTTGGCCGAATTGCCGTTGATCACGTCGTCGGCGATCTGCTGAACATAGGCCGAGGTCGAGAGGCCGCCCGACTGGTTGAGCATCGAGGCGAGCGACTGCAGCGCGCTGAACTTGGTCGCCGTCATGCCGCCGACCGCGGCTTGGTTCAGGATAGCCAGCATGTTGTTGTAGGTCAGCGAACCGCTGTAGGTTGGCGAACCGCTCGCCGTGATGAGCGCCGCGGCTGCCGTAGCGGTGAAGCCGAGCTCCTCAAGCAGCGAGACGGGGGTTGTCGGGCTCGACGGAGCGGTCGTCGTCTCCTTGGTCGAATAGGCGGAGGACCAAGTCTTGCCGTCGTAGGCCTTGATTTCGACCGTGTCCGTTCCGGCGCTCGATCCGGCGACATAGACCAATTGCGCGAACTGCGCGGCGGTCAGCGTGTGCCAGGCGCCGTCGGACAGCGCGACGCCGTTGAGCATGAAATAACCGCCGTCTGCGCCGCTGTCGTAGACCGAGTACTCGGTGATTGAGCGTTTCGCGCTGTCGGTGACCGATTTGACGAACGACGAGGCGGAGATCGATTGGCTTTCCGTAAGCGTCTTAGGATTGAGGGTCAGTGTAATCGTCATCGCCGCACCGCTGTCAGACTTGGAGGGATCGATAGCGCCTGCGACCGCCCCTTCCCGTCCACTCCCTGGCGGCGCAAGCGCGCACCCCTCGGCGAACGTGAATCCGGTTCAGTCGCAGGCTAGCTTATTGAGTCTTTATTGAAAAGAGATTGGCGCGGTTCATTAAAACTTTCTGAATGAATTGGCCGCCGCGAGCCGCTTGCCCAGGCATTGGAAAGGACTTAGCAATAACTCGTGGGCAACGTTAACGACAGGCGCCGTTCTCGCGCTCCGTCGATCGATGCCCGATGATCCGTTCTCCTTCGATTCTGGCCCCGCCATGCGCGCCGCACTCAGGCTGAACGATCCGCCCGCGCAGCCGACGCCGGAGGCGGCGACCGACGCTCCGAAGACGGCGGACCCGGCGGCTGCCGGACCGGCGCCGGCCGGCGCGTCGTCGCCGCTCGCCGCGCCTTCGGATTCCGGCCTCATTGCCCTGTCGATGGTTGCCGGCTTCTACCGCATCGCCGCTGACCCCGGCCAATTGCGCCACGAGCTGGCGCTCGGACCTCATGCGGCGGGGCCGGAAGACCTCGTGCGCGCCGCCAAGCGGCTGAAGCTCAAGGCCAGGCTGCTGACCGGGAAACGCGCCAAGCGCCTCGACGCCGCGCCCTATCCGGCGCTGATCGCGCTCGCGGCGGGCGGCTTCGCCATCCTCGCCGCCGCACCGGTCAAGGGATCCGTCAGGCTGATCGATCCGTTGGCGAGAACCGCGCGCGATCTGCCGCTGGCCGAGGCGGCGACGCTGACCGGCGACGCGATCGTGCTCATCGCGCGGCGCTTCGCCGGCGCCGGCGCCGATCCGGTCGCCTTCAGCTTCCGCTGGTTCCTCCCTTCGATCGTGCGCTATCGCAAGCCGCTCGCCGAGGTCGTGGTCGCCTCGCTGTTCGTCCAGGCCTTCGCGCTGCTGACGCCGCTGTTCTTCCAGCTCATCGTCGACAAGGCGCTGGTCCACAAGAGCTACGCGACGTTGACGGTCATCGTCGTGGGCATGCTGGTCGTCGGCCTGTTCGATTCGCTGCTTCAGTTTCTGCGCGCCTATACGCTCTCCCACACCACCAACCGGATCGACGTCGAGCTCGGCCGGCGGCTGTTCCACCACCTCTTCCGCCTGCCGCTCGCCTATTTCGAGACGCGGGCCGCCGGCCAGACGGTGGCGCGGGTGCGCGAGCTCGAGACGATCCGCAGCTTCTTGACCGGCCAGGGCCTGACGTCGCTGCTCGATCTCGTCTTCACCGTCGTCTTCTTCGCGGTGATGTTCCTCTATTCGGCCGAGCTGACGCTGGTCGTGCTCGCTTCGATTCCGATCTATATCGGAGTCGCCGCGGCGATCCGGCCGCCCTTGCGCGACAAGATCAACGAGAAGTTCGACGCCGGCGCGCGCTCGCAGCAGTTCCTGGTCGAGTCGATCGTCGGCGCGCAGACGCTGAAGGCGGCCAGCGTCGAGCCGATGATGCAGGCGCAATGGGAAGAGCGGCTCGCCGCCTATGTCCGCTCGTCGTTCGAGGCAGGCGTGCTCGGGTCGGTCGGCCAGAATCTCATCCAGTTCGTCTCCAAATCGACGACCGCGCTGATTCTCCTGATCGGCGCCGAGGCGGTGATCGCCGGCGAGATGACGATCGGCGAGCTGATCGCCTTCAACATGATCGCTGGCCAGGTGGTGCAGCCGATCCTGCGCCTGTCGCAATTGTGGCAGGACTTCCAGCAGGTGCAGGTCTCGGTCGCACGGCTCGGCGACATCCTCAACGCCGCGCCGGAGCCGGTCCCGCGCAACCTCCTGACCCTGCCGCCGCCCGCCGGCGCGATCGAACTGCGCGGCGTGTCGCTGCGCTACCGACCCGACGCGCCCGACGCCCTGCGCAACGTCTCGCTGGCGATCGCGCCAGGCGAAGTGGTCGGAATCGTCGGCGCCTCGGGCTCGGGCAAATCGACGCTGACCAAGGCGATCCAGCGGCTCTACAGCCCGCACGCCGGCCAGGTGATGCTCGACGGCGTCGATGTCGCCCAGCTCGATCCCGGCTGGCTGCGCCGCCAAATCGGCGTCGTGCTGCAGGAGAACGTGCTGTTCAACCGCACCATCCACGAGAACATCGCGCTCGCCGATCCCGCCGCGCCGCGCGGGCTGGTGATGCAGGCGGCGCGGCTCGCCGGCGCCGATGAGTTCATCGCCCAATTGCCGCAGGGCTACGACACGGTGATCGAGGAGCGCGGCGCCAATCTCTCCGGCGGCCAGCGCCAGCGCGTCGCCATCGCCCGTGCGCTGGTCACCAACCCGCGCATCCTCATTCTCGACGAGGCGACCTCGGCGCTCGACTACGAGAGCGAGCGGATCATCCAGCGCAACATGCGCTCGATCGTGCGCGGCCGCACCGTCATCGTGATCGCCCACCGCTTGGCGGCGGTGCGAGACTGCGATCGCATCGTCGGCATGAGCCGCGGCGAGATCGTCGAAGCCGGAACGCACGAGCAATTGCTCGCCCGTCCCGGCGGGCTCTACGCGCGGTTGTGGGCGCTGCAGTCCGACTCCGATCGGAGCCCCCGATGAGCGGCGTGCGCGCTTCCGCCGGCCGCCGCGGCCTCTCGCCTGTCTCGCGCGACAATCGCGAATTCCTGCCCGCGGCGCTGGAGATCCTCGAGACGCCGCCGGCGCCGTTGCCGGTCGCCACGATGCTGACGATCTGCGCGGTGTTCGCCGCGGCCTTCGCCTGGTCGTTCTTCGGCCGGCTCGATGTCAACGCGGTCGCGCCGGGCAAACTCGAGTCGACCGGGCGGGTCAAGGTCATCCAGGCGCTCGATCCCGGCAAGATCGCCGCGATTCGGGTCGAGAACGGTCAGGCGGTCAGGGCGGGCGACCTGCTGCTCGAACTCGATCCGGCGGAAGCCGCCGCCGACGAAGCTGCGGCGCGCGAAGCGTTGCAGGCGAGCCTCGGCGAGATCGCGCGCCGCCGCCTGGCGATCGACGCGGCGCGCGCGGCGCAGCGCGAGGCTGCCGCGGATGGCGCGCAGCTGCCGGCGCTCGACGCGCTCGCCGCCAATCCGCAGGGCAGGATCGCCTGGAGCGAGCCGCTGCCCGCCGGCGTGCAGACGCGTGAGGAGGCGGTGTTGTCGGCCGACCTCAGCCAGCTCGCCGACGCCTTGCGCGCGCTCGACAAGCAGATCGCCCAGAAGCAGGCGACGCTGCAGCGGCTGCAAATGAGCATCGGCTTCCAGGCGGCGCTGATCGACACGCTCAACCAGCGCGTCGCCACCCGCCAGCAGGCGATCGACCTCAAGGTCGGCACCAAGATCAATCTCTACGACGCCAAGGAAGAGCTGCAGCGTTCGCAGTCGCAGCTCGCCTCCGACCAGGGTCAGCTGATCGAAACCGACGCCGCGATCGGCGAATTGGCCAGCGAGAAGACCAAGGCGCTGTCGCAGTTCATCGCCGATAACGAGAACAAGGTCGAAGACGCGTCGCGCAAGGCCGACGAAGCGCGCGAGTCGCTCGCCAAGGCGTCCTCCCGGCTCGCCAGCACCAAGCTCTACGCGCCGATCGGTGGAATCGTCCAGCAACTGTCGGTGACGACCTACGGCCAGGTGGTCAGCGCCGGCCAGCAACTGGCGACGGTGACGCCGACCGACGGCGCGCTGCAGGTCGAGGCGCTGGTCGCCAATACGGACATCGGCTTCGTCCGCGTCGGCCAGGAGGTCGCGGTCAAGCTCGACGCCTTCCCCTTCACCCGCTTCGGCGCGCTGCGCGGCAAGGTCGTGGCGATCGCCGCCGCGGCGGTCGACGAACAGCAGGCCAAGCGCTCGCTCGCCAATGCGACGACGCCGGGCAACACGCCGGATTCGACCTCCCCCGGCCAGGCGCCGAGCTTCGTCTTCCCCGTCACCGTGGCGATCGACACAGCCGCGATGCGGGTCGACGGCGCCGTCATTCCGCTGACGCCCGGGATGACCGCGACCGTCGACATCAAGACCGAAAGCCGGCGGGTGATCGACTATCTGCTGTCGCCGCTCGCCAAGACGGTGTCGGAGGCGATGACCGAGCGCTGACCGCGCGTCAGGCCTCCGGTCATCTGTGCGAGAGAGGAATGGTACCGCCACCCCGGATCGAACGGGGGACCTCTAGATCCACAATCTAGCGCTCTAACCAGCTGAGCTATGGCGGCGACGGCGGCGGAACCTAGTGTCAAAACGCGGCGCTTGCAAGCCGCCCGGCGGCGGCCCGCCGCGCCTTGTCGCCAGCCTCGCCGAGCGCGGCGGAGCCTCCGCCTCAGCCGGCGATCTTGAAGCCCTTGGCGAACTGCGCCTGGATCGGCTCGAGCGAGTCGACGGCCGCCTTGTGCGTCAGTTCGCCGAGCGTCTTGGCCTGATCGGCGACGGCGTCGAGCCGGGCGCGGACGAATTCGCCCTGCAGCGCGAAATAGTCGGCGAAGCCGCCGACGCCGAACGCCGATTTGACGAAGCCGAAGTTGGCTTCGACGTTCTCGGTCAGCGAATCGAGCGCCTTGGCGTTGATCGCAACCAGCCCGGCGCGGGCGGCCGCATAGCTCGTCTCGAGCGCCTCGACCGTCTCCGAAGCGGCGACCTTGGCTTTGACGAAGGCCGAGCGGGTCTCGCCGAGGCCCTTCTCAGCCGCGGCCCGGAGAGGGGCCTGCAAGGCGCCGAGCGCGGCGGCCGGAGCGGCGGCGATTTGCGGCGCAGCGGCCGGCGGGGCGGCGACGACCGACGCGTCGACCGGCGCAGCGGAAAGAGCGGTCTTCTTCGGAGCGGTGGCCATTTTCGCGGTCCCCCAATTGGTTGTCGACGGCCGAGGCAGCGCCGGCGGCGCGCCGGTCACTTCGCGCCGGGCGTCGCATTCTTCTGGATCTGGGCGCCGATCTCCCTGGCCTGGGACTGAAGGCTGGCGAGCTGGGTCTTGAGGAATTCGCTCTGCAAGGCGAATGCTTCCTGGGGATCCTTGGCCTGAACCAGCTTGTGGGCGAGCTCGAGCGCGGCGTTGACGTTCTGCTCGGTGAAGCTCAGCGCCTGCGCGCCAACCGACTTGGCGTTCTGCTGCGCCGCCTCGGCGGCGTTGTCGGCCGCGCCGATCGCTTTCTGGGCGACGGAAACGAAGCCTTCGAAGGCCTTGCGCGCCTGGTCGACGCTGCGCTCGGCGAAATCGCGCAGCTCGTTGGGGATCTCGAACGGGGGGTTGGGCATGATCGGTCTCGCTTGGCGGCCGTCAGCACGGCCGATTGAGTCAGCGGCCTTATAAACGAGCTTTTGTTGCAGTGCAACATAATTTTGCGCCGCAACACGCCGATTAACCCTATCCCGGGCCAGCGGGGGATGATCCGAAGGAAAGCCGAGCGAAGGCGTTAAGTTTTTGGTAAGCATGCCTTTGCCGCGCGATTTTGACCGCGCCAAGGCTGAACCGCATCGACGCCGATGGACGCCGACCACGCCATGACCGCCCCCGATGAGATCGTCACCCTGCTCGCCGGGTCGCCGTTCGCCGACCGGCTGGCGCGCGGCGCGGCGACCATCGTCGCTGCTGGTCGGCCAGCGCGCGTCCTGTTCGCCAATCCGCCGGCCATGGCGTTGTTCGGCGCGGCCGACCGCGCCGCGCTCGAGGCGCAACTGTTCTCCGCGTCGAGCCCCGGCGCGCGTCGCCTTGTCGGTCTCGCCGAAGCCGAAGCGGTCGGTCCGCCGCGCGTCGAGTCCCTGCGCTTCTGGCTCGGGCGGCGGCCCCTGCCGCTTGCGCTGCTGTGCGGCCGGATCGGCGAAAGGCTCATCGTCGCCACGCCGCCGACGCCGGACGAACGTCAGATCGCCGCGCTCGACGCCCCCGCCGCCCCCGAGCCGCCGTGCGCGCCGCCGCCGCGGCGGTTTCTGTGGCGACTTGACGGCGAGGAGCGCTTCGGCGCGGTCGATCCGGCGCTCGCGGCCGCCTTCGGCGACCGGATCCCGCGCGAGGGCGAGACACTGACGGCGTTTGTCGCCCGCGCCGGCTTCGACCGCGGCGGCAGGTTCGCCGAGGCGCTCGCGACGCGCCGCACCTTCGCCGCGCTGCCGGTCGGTTGGGGCGAAAGCGAATCCGCCCGCATCGCGCTGATGTCCGGCGCGCCGCAATTCGACAGCGACCGTCGGATCGCCGGCTGGCGCGGGTTCGGGCTGTTCGCCGAAGAGCCGGCGTCCTCCCGGACGAGCCCGCCGCCGGCGGAGATCGCCGTCTCCCCCGCGTCCGCGGAAGCTGCGCCGGAATCGCCGCCCGCGCCGCCGCAGGACGCCGCGCCGCCCGCCCCCCCTCAACGCGCGGCGCCGCCGGCCGAGCGCGGGGCCGAAATCGTCGTCCTGCGTCCCGCGCCGCCAGCGGCAGCCAATGTCGTGCCGATCCGCCCCGGCGCAATGACGCCGCCGAGCCCGGAGGAGCCTCGCCACGGCGACGACAATGTCGAACTCTCGAGCCATGAACGCGACGCGTTTCGCGAAATCGCCCGCGCGCTCGGCGCGCGCCTGCCGGGGCGCGGCGAAGACGACGGACGGCGCGATCTCATCGACTTGACGCCGTCGCCTGCCCCCGAACCGACGAAGAGCGCTCCGGGCATCGTCGACGCCAACGCCGAAACGCTGCTCGACCACCTGCCGATCGGCGCGATGGTGCTCAGCGGCGGCGAACCGGTCTACCTCAACCGCACGCTGCTCGAACTCGCGGGCTATCGTGATCTCGGCGAATTCCGCGCCGCCGACGGCCTCAAGAAGATGTTCCGCGGCCGCGACGCGCAGTCCCTCGCCGAAGCGAGCGAGGGCGGCGCGGCGCCGCTGGTGGCGGCAGGCGGCGAGTTGATCGCGGTCGACGCGCTCGCCCAGACGATTGCGTGGGACGGCGCGCCAGCGACCCTGCTGGCGCTGCGCCGCTCGCGCGAGGTCGAATATCAGGAGCGGCAGCGCCGCCTCGAGCGCGAAGCGCGCGACCTCAGGGCGCTCCTCGACTCCGCCGCCGACGGCGTGATCACCCTCGACGAATCCGGCCGCGTGCTGGCGATGAGCCGCGGCGCCGAGGCGCTGTTCGGCTACGACGCGAAGGAAGTCTCGGGCGAGAGCTTCCTCATCCTGTTCGAGCCGCAGAGCCAGAGCGAGGCGGCGGCGCGCTTCGAAGGGGCGCGGCGCGGAGAGCCGCCGGCGCGCGGCGGCGAAGAACTCTCCGGCCGCGACCGTCGCGGCCAGACCCTGCCGGTGGCGATGACGCTCGCGCATTTCGCCGACGCCGGCGCGCCGCCGCGCTATTGCGCCGCGCTACGCGATCTCGGGCAGGCCAAGACGATTGAACGCGCGCTGGAGACGGCGCGCGCCGCCGCCGAGCAGGCGAACGCGCGCAAGACCGAGTTCCTCGCCCGCATCAGCCACGAAGTGCGCACGCCGCTGCACGCCATCCTCGGCTTCGCCGAAGTGATGATGGAGGAGCGCTTTGGGGCGATCGGCAACGACCGCTACAAGGACTACGTCCGCGACATCCACGCCTCGGCGCGGCACGTCATGAGCCTCGCCAACGATCTGCTCGATCTCGCCAGGATCGAAGCGGGCAAGCTCGAGCTCGAGTTCGCACCGGTCGACGCCAACCGGGTCGTGCGCGAGTGCGTATCGCTGATGCAGCCGCAGGCTGCGCACGAGCGCATCATCATGCGCATGTCGCTGATGGAACGCCTGCCGGCGGTGATGGCCGACGAGCGCGCGCTGCGCCAAATCCTGCTCAACCTGCTCTCCAACGCGGTCAAGTTCAACGAGCCGGGCGGGCAGGTGATTGTCTCGACCGCGCTCGACGAGGCCGGCCACGCCGTCATGCGTGTTCGCGACACCGGCGTCGGCATGAACGAGAACGAGATCGCCGCCGCGCTCGAGCCGTTCCGTCAGGTCGGCGACGCGGCGCAGCGGGCCGGCGGCGTCGGCCTCGGCCTGCCGCTGACCAAGGCGCTCGCCGAGGCCAACCATGCCGATTTCTCGATCAAGAGCCGCAAACAACAAGGCACTCTGGTCGAGATCGCGTTTCCGAGCGTCAAGGCGGCGCAGTAGAAGCAAGGTTTGCGCGCCCGCAAAAACCGCGCAATTTGAAATAATTCGATGAAATGCCGTTAGCGGCTGAGGTTTACGGTCAGCTTGCGCCGGCCGCAGGAACGCCGAGCGGAACCGCTTCTATGAAACTCCTGGCAGGGGTCGGGCGACCGACGATCCGCGACGAACGCGAGCTGGCGGGCTACGTGGCCATGGTCACGGGGTTTGCGCTGGCGTTCGCGCTTGCCGTCGACGTCGCCAACCAGCTCACCTTCTTCGTCGACTGGGGGCGCTGCCTGTGGTCGTGGACCGTCACCACGGTCGTCTGTCTGGTGGTTGCGTCGCCGACCGCCTATGCGATCGGCCACGCCCACCTCGAGCTGTATCGCGCCAAGGAGCTCGCGGACGCGCTTGGCCGCGCCGATTCGCTGACCGGCCTTGCCAATCGTCGCGCGCTGATCGAGGAAGCCGAGGCGGAACTCTCGCAGGTGCGGGCGCTGACGATCTTCGACGTCGATCGCTTCAAGGCAGTCAACGACGCCTACGGTCATCTGGTCGGCGACGCCGCGCTGCGGGCCGTCGGCAAGATCATGCAGGAGGAACTCGGCGGTCTCGGCCTCGTCGCGCGCTTCGGCGGCGAGGAATTCGCCGTGTTGTCGACCCGCACTTCGAACGACGAACTGGTCGCGCGGCTGCTCGCGTTCCGCGATCGCCTCCGCGCCACGCCGATCCTGGTCGGCGACGTCACGCTGCGGGTGACGGTCTCGGCCGGCGTCGCGCTGCGCGAAGAGGACGACGGCTTCGATCGCCTCTACGGCCTCGCCGACCGCGCGCTCTACGAAGCGAAGGCCGCCGGCCGCAACACATTCCGCTTTCCGCCCGCGCTCGAACCGCTGGTCAATCGAATTGCGGCGCGCTTCGATCCGAACGAGCGGATCGCCACGCTGCGCAGCGCCTGACCTTCCGCGTTTATGGCGCAAAGTCCGGGCGCCAAGCGCCAGGGTCGCTTCGCGCGCGTCCATTCGCAGGACTTGCAGATCGGGCCGCCGAACACGCAGCCGGCGGTGGTCAAACGTTCGCCCGCCAGCGTCATCGCGCCCGAATAGGTGCGGCCGTCGTCGGGATTGAACGCCGAGCCCGCCCCTGTCTCCTCGCGGTTCGGCTTCATGTCGAAGAAAACCTGCTGACCGACCTTGACGGGGCTGTCGGCGTCGCGCAGCCATGCGATCGCCCCGCAAACGTCGCCGCCGCCGCGATGCGTGGAACCGCACCTTCGACTTGCGGTCGTCGCGCATTCATTTGCCGAACACGTCGGCGGCGAAGGCCGCGGACGAGCAGGCGACGATGGCCGCGATCGCCAGCGTCAAGCGGCGGATCGTCACAACTCCCCTTTGGCGTTCCCGATTCGCGCGCCCGTTCCGGCGCGGCGTCGGGGATGAAAGCCGCAAGCTTCGGGCGCGGTCATGGCCGCCGCCGATCAGAAGCCGACGGCGCGGAGCGCCACCGGGCGCTGCTGATCGGCGGCGAACTCGAGCGCCCAGTAGACCCCGTAATGGGTCTGCGCGCTCTTGGCGATGGCGACGCCCATGCGGGTGAAGCCGGGCTTGCGCAGGTTGGCGTCGTGCTCGGCCGAGCCGCGCCAGCCGGCCATCGCTTCGTCGAGGGTGAAATAGCCGGCGCCGAGATTTTCGCCCGCCTCGGTCGCGGCGATTCCGGCAGCGGCGAGCCGCGTCGTGAACGCGCCGCCGACATTGTGCGACAGCGCGTCGCCGGCCACCATCGCGTCGGCCTGCCGCTGCGCCATCGCGGTCAATATCGGGTCCAGCCGCAACGGCGCGAGGCCGCGACTCGAGCGATAGGCGTTGATCGCGGCCTCCGCGGCGCCGGGGTCGAGCCGCACGTCATCGAGACGGCGCGCCAGCCGCGAATCGATCGGCGCCAGCGGCTCCTCGCCGCAGGCGGCGAGCAGCAGAGTCGCGGCGGCGATCAGCGCGAACGGGCGAATCGACATCAGGCGAGATCCTCGGCCCAGCGCGGGCGATAGCCGGCTTCGAGCGCGGCGACAAGCGCCGGCGGCGTCAAAACGCGCGCCTTTCCGCCCGCCGGCCGCGGCTCGGGCGCGCCATAGCCAAAGACGCTCCACGGCAGCAGCGCCGCGCCGCGCACGGCATAGGGCCGGCCGTCGCGCTCGATCATCGTCCCGTCAGGCAAACCGGCGAACGGGCGCTCGCCGCAGCGGTCGGGAAGCGGCGCGAGCCGCTGGCGATGGAGGATGGCGTCGATCTGCGGCGCGCCTGGCCTTCGGGCGTCGAACGCCGTGCGGAACGCCTCCGCGTCGGCGCGGCGGCAGAGAAAGCAAGGCCGATGGCCGGCGGCGAGCGCAGTCGGCTCGTCGAGGAAGAACAGCTCGGTGTAGCTCGCGCCCCACACCGCGCGATGGCGCCCCTGGAACGCGCATCGGCACGAGATCCATTGCCGCGACGCCCAGCGACGGCGGCCGAGGGTCCGGTCGGGGCGATGGAAACGCCCGCCGCGATTGCCCATCAGCGCGCCGCGCGCGGCGACGGAGACGAGCGCGCCATAGGGATCGACGCGGTTCTGCAGTGGCCGCTGGGCGGTCATTGCGCCGATGAAGCGGGGGGCGGCGAGCGCAGCAACTCGGCGAATGGCGACGCCGGCGCGGCGCTCGCCGAAGCGTCCGCCGCCTCGTCGAGGCCATAGACGTCGTTGCGAAAATTGGCGGGGCCGTCGCCGTTGGCCCAGCCGGTGAGATAGACCCAGACCACCGGCGTCGGATGTGCGACCTTGATGTCCTCGCGCGCGCCGGTCTTGATCTCGGCGATCAGCCCCTCCTTGTCCCAGGCGCCGCCGAGCGGCGCGCCGCCCGCGCCGTCGAGCAGCCAGGCGGCAAGATCGTAGACCCCCTGCACCCGCACGCAGCCGTGGCTCAAGAAGCGGTAGTCGGCGCCGAAAAGCAGCTTCGACGGCGTGTCGTGCATGTAGACGGCGAGCTTGTTGGGCATGTCGATGCGGATCGACCCGAGCGAATTGCCGGCGCCCGAATCCTGGCGCAGCGTGTAATTGACCGCGCGCTGGGTCGACCAGTCGATGCGCTTGGGATCGACCTCGGCGCCGCTGGCGTCGAGAATGCGGATCTTCTCGCGCGCCAGATAGCCGGGATCGCGCTGCATGCGGGGGATGATCTCCTTCTTGATGATCGAAACCGGCACGGTCCAGGTCGGATTGAGGTTGATCGCGGCGACATGCGCGGCGATCTGCGGCGAGGGGTGGTCGACGTCGCCGACGATCGCCGCGTAGCGATGGACGACGACGCCGTTCTCGACCGCTTCGACCGAAGCCGAGGGCAGGTTGACGACGACATAGCGTTCGCCGAACGCGAAGCTGAGATCGGCGAGACGGCGCGCGCTGGCGGCGAGCTCTTGCGCACGCACGCTGGCGGGAATGTTGAGCGCCTTCAGCGTCGCGCCGGCGACGGTCCCGGTCTGCCGCAGGCCCATGCGCGCCTGGAAGCGCTTGACCGCAGCCGTCAGCTCGGGGCTCCACGCCAGCGACGAAAGCCCTTCGGCTTCGCTGCGACCGAGGTCGCCTTCGATCGCCAAGCGCCGCCGCAGGTCGGCGACTTCGGGGCCCTTCGAGCGCGGGCCGAGCTGGCTTTCGATTTCGGGCCAGCCGCCCGCCGCGTCGAACGCGGCGTAACGGTCGGCGGCGCGCGCCGTCAGCGCGGCGGTGTCGGGGGTCAGCGTCGGAGTCGGGTCGGTCGACAATGCGGTTTCGAGCGGGGGTGGCGGCGCGATCCTTTTCTTTGGCTTGGCCGGCGCAGCGACGACAGGGACCGGCGCGGACGAAGGGGTTGCGGCGGGGGCGGCGGGCGCAGGAGCTTCGCCGGGCAGCGCCGGAACGGCGGAAAAGCCGGCGGGAACCAGAACCTCGGCAGGGATGGGAATGGTCGCGGGGTTGACCGCGGGCGACGCGGCTGGCGCCGGCGGGGTCGACGACGCCGGAACCGGCGCGGTCGCATCCTCGGCGAATGTCACGGAGCCCGCGCAAACCAGCGCCAGCCCGGTCAGTCCGCCCGCCAAAAGCCGTCGAAACGCCATCGCCACGGACCTCGTCGCATCCCGTTTCTTAACTTCGCGTTGGTTACTAAATCGCGACGAAGGCCGGTTTGGGGCGGCCCACGGGGTCGACGCCGCGCCGGGACGCTTGCCGACGAGTCGGCGCGGGTCGTCCCACCCGCTCGGGCCAGTTGCGACTGCGGTCGCGTCAGGATTATGGCGGATATGAACTGGACGGGAAGGCGCGGCCACGCCGCCCGCCAGGCAGGGACCGGAACAAGGATCGCGACGATGGCGGAATTGAGTGAATCGGTCGCCGGTCTCCGCATCGTCGGGGACGACCTCGACCCCGAGGAAGTGACCCGGCTGCTTGGAAAGGCGCCTGACCTGGCGAGGCGAAAAGGAGAGGTCGCTCTCGCCGCCGGGCGCGAGCGCGTCGCCCGCACGGGCACTTGGATGCTGAATACAGACAGTTCCGCGCCAGGCGACCTCGATCGCCAGATTGACGAGCTGCTCGCCGGAACGACCGACGACCTCGCCGTCTGGCGGCGTCTCGCCGACCGCTATCGTATCGACGTCTTCTGCGGCCTGTTCATGAAAGAGCTGAACGAAGGAATCGCGATATCGCCGCAGACGCTGCAGAAACTAGCGGAACGCGGGATCAAGCTCGATCTCGACATTTACGCTGCGAGCAAGGAAGGCGAGGACTGACCTCGGGTCCCAGTCGAACGCCGATCGCAGGCCGGCGCCGAGCTAGCTCAGCCCTCTCGCCACCACCACATGCAGCCGCCGCGGCCCGTGCGCGCCGAGCAGCAGGGTCTGCTCGATGTCGGCCGAGCGGGACGGGCCGGTAATGAAGTTGACCGTGCGCGGCAGCGCGCCCGGGCCGTATTTTTCCCGCAGCCTGGCGAACACGCTCTCGAGGTCGGCGACGAGGTCGTCGGCGAACAGCACGACGAAATGGTTGTCGGGCAGGAAATTGAGCGTGGTCGGGTTGTCGGCGCCGGAAACCAGCGCCAGCGTGCCGGTCTCGGCGACGCCCGCGAAGGCGGCCGCGACTGCGTTGAGGTCGTCGCCCTCGGACGGCCCGCGGGCGACTTCGAGCGCGGTTTCCGCCCACGGCATGTCGGCGAGGCGCGGGTCGTCGCCGAACCGGATCGTCGCCGGCAGATTGTTCTCGCGCAGGTAACGCGCGATCTCGGCCGGAACGTCGGCGGCGGTCGCGACTTCGGCGACCGTCGCCTGGACGCGCTCCGCCTCCGCCTTGAAGGTCGCCAGCCGTTCGGCGGCGTCTCCGTGGCCGCGCCGCGGAATGATTCCCACGGGAGCTTGAGCAAGCCGCGCGACGACCGCGTCGCGACGCGGCGCGTCGACCGGGCCGACGTTCAGCGAACGGCGGATCGAAGCGAAGATCTCGTCGCGCGCGCTCATCGCGTCGCTCCGCTCTTCGCCCGCCAGCGGCTCTGGAAGGTCGCGCCCTGCGGTGCGGGAAAGTCGCGCCCGCGCGTCCAGCCGCCGGCGAACGGCAGCCAAGCGAAGCGCCCGCGGCGGCGGCCGATCCGGGCCAGCAGCCGCATCGCCGGTTCGACCGCCAAGCCGTAGAGCGTCGGCCGGCTGGCGAAAAACGCCCAGAGGCGGATCGCGGCGCGCGCGAACGGCGACGTCAGGCCGCGTGCGAATTCGCGCTCGCGCCAGATTCGCATCAGCTTCGGCAGAGGGATGCGCATCGGGCAGACCGCTTCGCAGCGGCCGCAGAAGGTCGAGGCGTTGGGCAGGTTCCCGCCCTCGGCGACGCCGATCAGCAGCGGCGTCAGCACCGCGCCCATCGGCCCGGGATAGACCCAGCCGTAAGCGTGGCCGCCGACCGCATGATAGACCGGACAATGGTTCATGCAGGCGCCGCAGCGGATGCAGCGCAGCATCTCGGCGAACGGGCCGCCGAGCGTCGCCGAGCGGCCGTTGTCGAGCAGCACGACGTGATACTCCTCCGGTCCGTCGGGATCGCCCGGCCGGCGCGGCCCGGTCGACAGCGTGGTGTAGACCGACATGTCCTGTCCGGTCGCCGAACGGGCCAGTACGCGCAGAATCTGCGCGACGTCGTTCAGCGTCGGCGTGATCTTCTCCAGCGAGGCGAGCACGACGTGGACCTTCGGCAGGATCTGAGTCAGGTCGCCGTTGCCCTCGTTGGTGACGATGATCGACGTCCCCGTCTCGGCGACGAGGAAATTCGCTCCGGTCAAGCCGATGTCGGCGGAAAGGAAGCGGTCGCGCAGGATCGCGCGCGCCTCGCCGAGCAGCTGCTCGGGCTGCGAGAGGTCGCGATCGGGCGCGAGGTCGCGATGGGCGCGGCGAAAGTCGGCCTCGATGTCGTCGCGGCTGACATGAATCGCCGGAGCGATGATGTGCGAGGGCGCCTCGCCGCGCAGTTGGATGACATATTCGCCGAGGTCGGTCTCGACCGCATTTATGCCTTCGCGCTCGAGCGCCGCGTTGAGGCCGATCTCCTCGGAGATCATCGACTTGCCCTTGGTCACCACCTTGGCGTCGCGCGCCTTGCAGATGCCGAGGATGACGGCGACCGCTTCGTCGGAATCGCGCGCGTAATGGACGTGGCCGCCAGCCTCGACGACCTTCTTCTCGTAGGCCTCGAGATAGAGGTCGAGATGGGCGAGCGTATGATCCTTGATCGCGCGCGCGCTGTCGCGCAGCGCGTCGAATTCCGGCAGCCGCGCTGCGGCGTCGGCGCGGCGGCCGATGAAGTTGCGCGCATGCGGCAGCGCGCCTTGCAGGCGCAGGTCGTGCAGCGCCTCGTGGACATTGGCCTTGAAGCGCGGCGTGGTCGCGGCGACGCTCATTTGGCCGCCTCCGCCGCCGGCTCGCCGATCGCCGGCTCGTCGCCCATGCCGGCCAGCACCTCGGCGACGTGACGGACTTTCACCGCCCGCCCCTGGCGCTGCAGCTTGCCCGCCATGTTCATCAGGCAGCCGAGATCGCCGGCGATCAGCGTGTCGGCGCCGGACGCGAGAATCTTGTCGCACTTGCGCGCGACGATCGCGTCGGACAATTCGCCGTACTTGATCGCGAAGGTCCCGCCGAAGCCGCAGCAGACGTCGGATTCCTCGAGATCGACCAGCCGCAGTCCCTCGACGCCGGCGAGCAGCTTGCGCGGCTGGTCGCGAATGCCGAGCTCGCGCAAGCCGGAGCAGGAATCGTGGTAGGCCGCGACGCCCGCATAGCGCGCCGAGATCTTGGTCACGCCGAGCCGGTCGACCAGAAAGCTCGTCAGTTCGCAGCACTTGGCGGCGAAGGCGGCGGCCTTGATCGCCATATCGGGCTCTTCGGAGAACAGTTCGGGATAGTGCCTGGCGAGCATGCCGGCGCACGAGCCGCTCGGCGCGACGACATAGTCGCAGCCGGCGAAGCTCTCGATCGTCCGGCGGGCGATCGCCTGGGCGTCGGCGCGGTCGCCGGAATTGTAGGCCGGCTGGCCGCAGCAGGTCTGCCGCGGCGCGATCACCGCGCAGCCCGCGTCCTCGAGCAGCTTGACCGCGGCGAAGCCGACGCTGGGGCGGATCAGATCGACGAGGCAGGTGACGAACAGGCCGACGCGGAGCTGCGCCTGTGCCGCTTGGCTATCGGACACGTTCCCCAGACCCTCCGGCGGCCGCCCGCGCCGCCCTTGTCGCACGTCCCGGCGCGCCCTAGTGTTGTGCGGCATGATCCCGGATATCGCCACGCGTGTCTACAACCACACGTTCCGCATCGACCCGATCGTGCGGACGCTGCTGGATACCGATTTCTATAAACTATTGATGCAGCAGATGATCTGGAAGCTGCACCGCAACCGCCAGGTCACCTTCCAGCTCTACAACCGCTCGACCGAGGTCCGCCTCGCCGAGGTGATCGACGAGCGCGAGCTGATCGACCAGCTCGACCACGCCCGCTCGCTTCGCCTGGCCAAGAACGAGTTGATCTGGCTCGCGGGCAACACGTTTTACGGCGCCAAGCAGATTTTCGAGCCCGAATTCATGGAATGGCTGGCCGACTTCCGCCTGCCCGAGTACGAGCTCACCCGCAAGGAAGGACAATACGAACTGCGCTTCGCCGGCCCATGGGCCGACACGACCATGTGGGAGATCCCGGCGCTGGCGATCATCAACGAGCTGCGCGCGCGCGCCGCCATGCGCAGCATGAGCCGTTTCAATCTCGACGTGCTCTACGCCCGGGCCAAGGCCAAGCTGTGGAGCAAGGTCGAACGATTGCGCGCGCTGGCCGACGAGGGGCCGCTGAAGATCTCCGATTTCGGAACCCGCCGCCGCCACGGCTTTCTCTGGCAGCGCTGGTGCGTCGAGGCCTTGCAGGAGGGGCTCGGCGACAATTTCATCGGCACGTCGAACGTCAAGCACGCGATGGACACCGGCCTCGAGGCGATCGGCACCAACGCCCATGAACTGCCGATGGTCTACGCCGCGCTCGCCGACGACGACGACGCGATGCGGCAGGCGCCCTATGACGTGCTACGCGACTGGGCCCGGATGTACGGCGGCAATCTGCTGATCGTGTTGCCAGACTGCTTCGGCTCGACCGCATTCCTGTCGCGCGCCCCCGACTGGGTGGCCGACTGGAAGGGCGCGCGGCCGGACTCGAAGGAGCCGCTGGCGGCGGCCAGCGAGCTGATCGCCTGGTGGCGGCGGCGCGGCCGCGATCCGCACGAAAAGCTGCTCGTCCTCTCCGACGCGATGGACATCGAAGGCATCGAGCGCGCGGTGCGCGAGTTGCGCGGGCGGATCAACGTCTCGATCGGCTGGGGCACCAATCTCACCAACGACTTCAACGGCTGCGCGACCGACGGGGTCGACGGCGAGCTGAAAGCGATTTCGATCGTCTGCAAGGTCGCGGACGTCGAAGGTCGGCCGGCGGTCAAGCTTTCCGACAATCCCAACAAGGTGCTCGGTCCGCCCGACGAGATTGCCCGCTATCGCCGCGTGTTCGGCGTCTCCGGCATGGTCGCGCAGCCGGTGCTGGTCTAACCGACGTCTTCTGTCGCGCGTCGCGACGAACGCTTCTTCCAGAAGGACCCCTTTCATGACGATGGACGCAGTGGTCACCGGCGCCTCGACCGGGATTGGCCGCGCCGCTGTCAAGGCCCTCGTCGACCATGACTGGCGCGTCTTCGCCGGCGTGCGAAAGGTCGCCGACGCCGAGTCGCTGCGCCATGAATTCGGCGAAAGGGTCGAGCCGCTGCTGTTCGATGTGACCGACGCCGACGAGGTGCGGCGCGCCGCCGAGGAAACGCGCGTCAAGCTCGAGGGGCGGACGCTGAAGGGACTGGTCAATAACGCCGGCCTCGCGCGCGGCGGACCGCTCGCTCATCAGCCGGTCGACCAGATCCGCTGGGTGCTCGACGTCAATGTGCTCGGCGCTGTGCGGGTGAGCCAGGCGTTCATCCCTCTGCTCGGCGCGGATCGTTCGTTGACCGGCGGGCCGGGGCGGATCGTCAACATCTCCTCGGTCGCCGGCCGGATCGCCGCGCCGTTCCTCGGCGACTATGCGATGTCGAAACACGCGCTCGAGGCGTTCAGCGACAGCCTGAGGCGCGAGCTGACGATCTACGGCGTCGACGTCGTCGTCATCGGCCCCGGCGCGGTGAGGACGCCGATCTGGGACAAGGCCGAAACCAGCGACGACGCCGCCTACGCCGACACCGATTACGGCCCCATTCTGAGGCGGTTCAAGAAGGTCTTCGTCGAGCGCGGGCGCGAGGGCCTGCCGCCGAAAGCGCTCGGCGAGGCGATCTACCACGCCCTGACCGCGCCGAAGCCGCGGGCGCGCTATGCGATCCTGCGCAACAAGTTCTTCAACTGGACCGTGCCGACGCTCTTGCCCAAGCGCGCGCTCGACCGCGTCATGACGCGCGCGCTGGGCCTGACGCGGCGCGCGTAAGGGCTCGCCTGGCGCGCTGCGCCGGAAGTCGTCTTGCGGCGGCTCGGCGTTCCATGGATGATTTGCGGCGCTCGGCCGGCGACCGCGCCGGCCGCCACGACGCAAGGGAGGCGCCGGCCATGTCTCAGATCGCCTTTCCGTCGCCCGATCCGACGATCCTGGCGCGGCGCGACGAGATCGTCGCCGGCCTCGCCGCGATCCTGCCGCCCGACGGTCTGATCGCCGACGTCGCCGGACGACGCGCCTTCGAGACCGACGCGCTGACCGCCTATCGCCGCCTGCCGCTCGCGGTCGCCCTGCCGTGCTCGATCGACGAGGTCGCGCGTATCATGCGCTTCTGCCGCGACGGCGGGGTCAACATCGTGGCGCGCGGCGCCGGCACGTCGCTGTCGGGCGGCGCGATCCCGCAGGAGGACGCGATCGTCCTCGGCCTCAGCAAGATGAACCGCATCCTCGAGATCAACCTCGCCGACCGCTACGCGCGGGTCGAGGCGGGCGTCACCAATCTCGCCATCTCCGAAGCGGTCGCGGCGGACGGCTTCTTCTACGCGCCCGACCCGTCCTCGCAGCTCGCCTGCACGATCGGCGGCAATGTCGGGATGAACTCCGGCGGCGCGCACTGCCTGAAATACGGCGTGACAGTCAACAATCTGCTGGGCGTACGGCTCGTCACCCTCGACGGCGACGTCCTCGACCTCGGCGGCCCCGCGCCCGACGCGGGCGGGCTCGATTGGCTCGGCGTGGTCTGCGGCTCCGAGGGCCAGCTCGGAATCGTCGTCGAGGCGACGGTCAAGCTGATCCGCGCCGCCGAAGGCGCGCGGCCGACGCTGTTCGGCTTCGATTCCTGCGCCGACGCGAGCCGCTGCGTCGCGGCGATCGTCGGCGCCGGCATCGTGCCGGTGGCGATGGAATACATGGACAAGGCGGCGATCGCGATCTGCGAGAACTTCGCCAAGGCCGGCTATCCGCTCGACGTCGAGGCGATGCTGATCGTCGAGGTCGAGGGCTCCGAAGCCGAGATCGCCGCCGAGCTGGCGCGCATCGGCGCCATCGCCAAGGCGCACGGCGTGCGCGTCACCCGCGAATCGATGTCGGCGATGGAGAGCGCGCAAATCTGGAAGGGGCGCAAGTCGGCCTTCGGCGCGACCGGCCGCGTCGCCGACTACATCTGCATGGACGGCACGGTGCCGACCGGGCGGCTGCCCGAGGCGCTCGAGCGCGTCGGCGAGATCTGCGCCGCCTATGGCTTGCGCGTCGCCAACGTCTTCCACGCCGGCGACGGCAACATGCACCCGCTCATCCTCTACGACGTCAACGATCCCGACCAGCAGCAGAAGGCAGAAGAGGCGGGGATGGAGGTCTTGAAGATGAGCGTCGCGCTCGGCGGCAGCCTGACTGGCGAACACGGCGTTGGGATCGAGAAGCGCGACCTGATGACCTGCCAATACAGCGACGCCGATCTCGCACAGCAGAAGCGCGTGCGCGCCGCCTTCGACCCGCAGGCGCAGCTCAACCCCGCCAAGGTCTTCCCGCTCGAGAGGAGGCCAGCGTGATCGTCGAACAGGCCGCCGCGCTGGCGCCGGCCGACGAGGACGAAGCGCGCGCGATCGTGGCCGAAGCGCGCCTCGGCGACGAAACGCTCGACATCGTCGGCGGCGGCTCGCGGGCCGGCTTCGGCCGCCCGCCGGAAGGCCGGCGGCGCCTGTCGAGCGCGCGGCTCGACGGAATCGTGTTCCACGAGCCGGCCGAGATGACGCTGCGCGCCAGGGCGGGCGCGCCGCTCAGCGCCATCGCCGTGGCGCTCGACGCGCACAATCAGATGCTGCCGTTCGAGCCGATCGACCATCGCGCGTTGCTGGGCGGCGGCGAACCGACGGTCGGCGGATTGGTGGCGACCAACGCCTCCGGCCCGCGCCGCGTCAGCGCCGGCGCGGCGCGCGACAGTTTGATCGGGCTGAGGCTGGTCAACGGCCTTGGCGAAGCGATCATGAGCGGCGGCCGAGTGACGAAGAACGTCGCCGGCCTCGACCTGGTCAAGCTCAATTGCGGCGCGCTCGGAACGCTCGGGTTCCTCACCGAGGCGACGTTCAAGCTCTTGCCGAAGCCGGAGAGCGAGGCGACGATCGTCATCCGCCGTCTCGACGATCCGCGCGCGATCGCGGCGATGACCGCGGCGCTCGGCTCGCCCTACGGCGTCAGCGGCGCCGCGGCGCTGACGCCCGGCATGGGACGGGAATTTTCCCGCACGTTCCTGCGCGTCGAAGGCTTCGCCGCCTCGGTCGACCATCGCGCCGAGGCGCTGCTGAAGCTGCTCGCCGAGTTCGGACCCGAGCGCGTGTTGTGCGGCGAGGATTCGCAGCGGCTGTGGCGCGGCGTGCGCGACGTCGAGTTCCTCGCCGAGCCGCGCGTCCGCGCGGTGTGGCGCGTCGGCGTGCGCGCCTCGCGCGCGGTCGAATTTCTCGCCCGGCTCGGCCCGCATGCGTTGGCGCATCTCTTCGATTGTGGCGGCGGCCTCGTCTGGCTGGCGACCGCGCCGACGCCGGCCGACGCCGCGGCGGTGCGCGCCGCGCTGGCGCCGCTCGGCGGCCATGCGACGATCGTCCGCGCGCCGCAAGATTTGCGCGCGGCGGTCGACGTGTTTCAGCGCCAGCCGGCCGCGCTGACCGCGCTGACGCGTCGGATCAAGGCCGCCTTCGATCCCGACGGCGTGTTCAACCGCGGGCGGATGTATGCGGGGATCTAGCGAAGCGAGGCCCTGCCGCCGCTATGGTCGGAAGGGTCCTTGATGGCTTGGAGGCGATTGTGCGCGTGAGGGATTCAAACTCGAGGACGGCCCGAAGGGTCGCTGCCGGAGGCCGTGCGCCACCCGGCGCATCCTTGACTTCGAATCCCTCGCGCGCCTCGCTCCGCCAAGCCATCAAGGAACGACTCTGCAAGTCGTCGCGCGCCTTTCTGGTCCGGGATTGAGGGCCGATGCAGACCCATTTCGCTCCCGAGCAACTCGCCGACCCGCAGACGCGGGCGCTGGAGAAGATCCTGCGCTCCTGCGTCCATTGCGGCTTCTGCACCGCGACCTGCCCCACATATGTGGTCAGCGGCGACGAGCGCGATTCACCGCGCGGCCGCATCTATCTGATCAAGGACCTGCTCGAGACCGACCGCGCGCCGACCGACGACGATGTCTGGCCGATCGACCATTGTCTTTCCTGCAACGCCTGCATGACGACCTGCCCCTCAGGCGTCGACTACCGCCGGCTCGTCGATTGCGCGCGCGCGCTGATCGAGGAGCGCTACCAGCGCCCGCTGCCCGACCGGCTGATGCGCTGGGCGCTGGCGCGCGTCTTGCCGTCGCGCCCGCTGCTCGCGCTCGGCCTCAGGATCGGCGCGCTGGCGCGGCCGTTCGCGCCGTTGATCGCCGCCATCCCGCGCGTCGGGCCGCAGCTTGGAGCGATGCTCGCGCTGGCGCAGAGGCGCAGGCCGCGCGCGACGGCCGAGCGCCGCGCCGCGACCCGCCTGGTTCAACCGACCCCCGGAGGCAGACGCGTCGCCCTGTTGACCGGCTGCGCGCAGGCTGTCCTCGCCCCCGAGATCAACGCCGCGACCGAGCGCCTTCTGAGCCGCGCCGGAATCGCCGTCGCGCCGGCGCCGGGCGAACGCTGCTGCGGTTCGCTGCTGCATCACATGGGGCGCGAGGACGCAGCGCGCGCCCAGATGCGCGCCGCCATCGACGCCTGGACGCCGCTGATCAAGGAGGGGCTGGAAGCGATCGTCGTCACCGCCTCAGGCTGCGGCGCGACGATCAAGGACTATTGCGCGCTGCTCGCCGACGATTCCGCCTACGCCGACAAGGCGGCGCGGGTCGCGGCGATGGCGCGCGACGTGACCGAGTATGTCGCCGGCCTCGACCTCGCCTTCGCCGCGCCGAAGCCGCTCGTCGTCGCCTATCACGCCGCCTGCACCCTGCAGCACGGCCAGCAGATCGTCGAGCCGCCGAAGGCGCTGCTCAGGCGCGCGGGCTTCGAGGTGCGCAGTCCGAGCGAGAGCCATCTCTGCTGCGGCTCGGCGGGGACCTACAACATCCTCCATCCCGAGACCGCCGCCGCGCTGCGCGCGCGCAAGGTCGCCAATCTCGAGCGGCTGCAGCCCGACGTCGTCGCCGCCGGCAACATCGGCTGCCTGACCCAGATCGCCGGCGCGACCACCGTGCCGGTCGTCCACACCGTCGAACTGCTGGACTGGGCGAGCGGCGGGCCCGCGCCGGCGGGGCTGGGATGAAATTCGCCGCAGACGCCTGATCCCTCCGTCATTGCGACGAGCGCAGTCACGCAGCAATCCAGGCTTGGGTTCGCAGCGGCGACCTCGTCTGGATCGCGCCGCTGCCGCTCGCTATGACGGCGGCGGGCTGACAGCGCCTCTGGCGGGCGCGGCGCCACTTTCCGACGGGTGGGCCCGATTTCAATCGCTTGCGCGACAATATTCCGCCGCGCCGCGGGCCGGGCGCCGCGACGAAAGCGGAGACCACTTTCGAGGCCTGTGCGCGGATCGAAAGGCGCTCAAGCCGAGGCCCGCTCGATCACGATCCCGTCTTCTTGAGCGCATGCCCGGCTCGCAGCTGCGGTAGATTTGCCGCCGATCGTACGCGCTCGAGAACGTCGCCCAGCATTTTGCGCATCGCCGCGCGAGCACGATCAGGCTTTTGGGTCTCAATGGCCAGCAAAACCCTTTTGTGCGCACTGAGATCGCCAACCGTATGTCCAAAGAGAGCGTTGGTCGTCGGCACGCTGAATCGCAACGCGGTGTGGATCAGCGCTGAAAGCGGCTGAAACATTCGATTATGCGTCGCCGCAAGAATCGATTCGTGGAAGGCGGCGTCGGCGGCGACGGGATCCTCCCCGCCAAGCGAGGCGCTCTGCATATGTTCAAAAGCGGCTCGGACGGCCGCAAGGTCCTCATCGTTCCGGCGTTCGGCGGCGAGCGCGGCAGCCTCGCACTCGAACGCCAGCCGCATCTCAAATAGCTCGATGATGACCTGGCGCGGGGTTGCCGTCTCTCGTAGCCAATCGAGCACCGCCGGATCGAGGAAGTTCCAATCCTTCGTCGGACGAACGCGAGACCCACGGCGCGGACGGGTCTGTAGCAGGCCCTTGGCGGCGAGGATTTTGACCGCCTCGCGGGCGGCGCTGCGGCTAGCTGTGAAGCGCGTGCAGACTTCTTCCTCGCCAGGGATGGAACTGCCGGGCGGGTATGTGCCGCCGACAACCTCCCGGCCAAGGACATTGGCGATCTCGCCTGTGACGGTGGAATTTTCGTGGCCAGTCATTCTGGGGATCGGTGCTCACAGGGAGCGCAAGTCATATAGGCTGTAGGGCCGCACGCCTAGGGTGTGGACTCAACAGAGCGGAGTCACAGGCGCCTTGATAGGCCGCCGATCGAACAGGGAACTCGGGCGACAGCGCTGCGCGCCGCCAAGATACAACTGAGCAAGGCTGCAATCCAGATCGAAGCCGGCGCGTCCAGCGACTTGGCGGCGCTCCGGCATAGGAATAGGCCCGGCGGGTCGAAGAGCGCTGTTCCGTTGGGGCGCCCGAGCGTCGCGCTGCGCAACAGAATTAGCCAGGAGCGCGCGACGAGGACGTCCTTCCGTCAAGACAGCCCTGTTCCGCTAAATCAGACTTATCCGACAAATGAGATTGAAGCCAGCGTTCCAAAGGTGATAGACAGCGATAGATCGGATTGGCGAGGGCTTTTCGTGGTCGTTTCCACACGTTCTATGCAGTCGATTGTCTTGCACAAACGGCTGGATCTGCGGATTGAAGAGCAGGCCGCGCCTTTGCCCGGTTCGGGCGAAGTGCTGGTGAGGGTCGAACGGGGCGGTATCTGCGGCTCGGACCTGCACTACTACCATCGCGGCGGCTTCGGCGCGTTTCAGATCACGGAGCCGATGACGCTCGGTCACGAAATCGCCGGGAGGGTCGAAGCGCTCGGCGCCGGCGTCAGCTGGCCGGCTGTCGGGACTATGGTCGCCGTCAATCCTGCAAGCCCGTGCGGTCAGTGCGAGTTCTGCCGCAAAGGTCGGCCGATCCATTGCCTTGACATGCGCTTTCTCGGCTCGGCGATGCGCACGCCGCATGTGCAAGGCGGCTTTTCGCAGTACGTCGTTTGCCGCGCCGAAAACGCGGCGCCGCTGAATAACGGCGACGCAGCGGCTGGCGCCTTCGCCGAGCCGTTGGCTGTCTGCCTTCATGCCGTGGGCGAGGCGTCGGTTTATGGCAGCCGCGTGTTGGTCATGGGCTCTGGGCCTATCGGCTCGCTGCTGGTGATGGCGGCGCGCTTTGCCGGCGCGCGCGAGATCGTGGCGGTCGACGTGAAGGACGAACCCCTCGTCTACGCCCGCAAGGTCGGCGCCGATCGCACGATCAATATCGCCGAGCGTCCGGAAGCCCTCGAACCCTTTGCGGCGAACAAGGGCTATTTCGACGTGATCTTCGAGGCGGCCGGTCAGGGGTCGACCGTCGCCAGCGCGCCGCAATACGTGCGGCCGCGGGGCACCGTGATGCTTATCGGTCAGGGCGCCACCGCTCAGCTCGCCGTGTCGGGCATCGTCACGAAGGAGATCAACTTGCGCGGCGCGTTTCGATTCGACAGCGAGTTTGGCCTCGCCGTCGAGCTTATCGACAACAAGCGCGTCGACATCTCGCCGCTCATCAGCGACACACTGCCCGCGGCGAAAGCCAAAATCGCGTTCGATCTCGCGGGCGACCGGTCGAAATCGATGAAGGTGCAGCTTGATTTCGCGTGACTATCTGAATGGCCTGTTTAATCTCGCCGACAAACGGGCGCTCGTCACCGGCGCAAGCCGCGGGCTCGGTCTTGCCTTCTCCAAGGCGCTCGCATCAGCGGGCGCGCATGTTGTTCTCGCGGGCCGCAGCGAGGTCCCGCTTCTAGAGGCCGCCGAGGCGCTCCGCGCTGATGGCGCTGACGTTTCGCGTGTCGTCCTCGATGTCACCGACACAGCTTCGGTCGACAGCGCCGTCAGGGAAGCTGGCGCGATCGATATCCTCGTCAACAATGCCGGAATCCAGCATCGCGGGCCGCTCGAGCAGTTTACCGACGACGACTGGCGCCGGGTGATGTCGACCAATCTCGACGGCGTGTTCCGGACGAGTCGCGCGGTCGTCAAAGGCATGATCGCTCGCGGCAAGGGGACAATCATCAATGTGTCGTCGGTGCAGAGCCTGCTCGCCCGCCCCTCGATCGGGCCCTATGCGGCCTCGAAGGGGGCCATCGGCATGCTGACCAAGTCCATGGCCGGCGAATGGGGTCCGTACGACATTCGCGTCAACGCGATTGCGCCGGGCTATTTCAACACCGACCTCAACGCCGCATTGGTGGCTGACGCCGACTTCTCGAAATGGCTCTCGGGGCGGACGCCGATGCGTCGCTGGGGCGAGGTCAAGGAGCTTGCCGGCGCGCTTGTGTTCCTCGCCTCCGACGCCGCGAGCTTCGTGACCGGACAGACTCTGTTCGTGGACGGCGGGATCACCAGCGTCCTTTAGCGGCGAGACGATCTCCCGCAGCAACCGAGACAGGCGCATTGTTGTAGACCGCCAACAAAATCGACACGGAGGAGGTACGCCACGAGGATAGCACCCAACCCGCAAATGCGTCGCCATGCGTCGCAGGGCGAATTGCCTCGGAGGGTCTTGGCGCCAGGCGAGGGGCGCATCGAACTCTGTGGAGGCGGACGATGACGTGGGGCCGTAGACGCCGAGTCGACTACCATAATTGGCGCAGTTCGGCGAGCGAAGAGGACCTGCGCGAATACGACGCCTTCGGTCCCTGGATCTATGAGATCAAGGACGAGGGCGATACGCCGAAGCGGTTCCGCGCCGCCTGCGGCCCCCACTACGGCGCCCGCTTTCTCCTCAAGGCGCCGCGCAACGTCGAGCGGCGGGACGCCCGCCCAGGCATGGACCTCTATGTCGCGGTGCTCGCCGTGCATGATCACGGCGCCAGCCTCATGAGTTTAACCGGTGAGGGCGTCGTCACCCAGGACGTCGTCTGGAGCGATGTCGCTGCGCTCGAGAGCTACAGGGATCTCTTGTATAGCCGCTTGACGCTCAAGTTGCGCGACGGCGGCGCTTTCGACCTCGAATACAGCACCGTTTCGTCTGACCTGATGAGGAAGGTGACCGATTTCATCCGCTCCCGATGGATGCGCCACGGGGAGGCGCCGCTCCCTGTCGAACCGGAACCGGTCGTAACCATCGCCGACTTCGCTTTCCAAAATGAACTCGACGCCAAGCGGCGCAGCGGACCGCAGCCCGTCGCGCCAATTCACGCCGAGCCGGCCAACCGCTACTGCCGTGATGCGGCGAACCGCCGCCGGCTTTCGACCGGCGTGATGTTTCTCGAGGCGCCCAACGAGCTCATCATCGTCAATCGCGACGAACCGACGCGCCGCTTCCTAGAGGCGCGCTACGCCGTGAAATGCGTCTTCGTCCCGTATGCCGGGGTCACTTCCTTCGCGCTTGTGCGCCCGCCCGTCGGCCGATCGAGGCGTTTTTACGAGCTGACGCTGCAGGTGGACAAGCAGGTCCTCCGGCAATCCTGCCTCGTCGCGCCCGAGCGGGTGCTGGCGCGACTGGCCGCGCACGGCGCAACGCAGACGAGCGCGTGAGACGCGGTTGATGGCGATTCAATACGATCGCGCGCGCGCCATGTGCCGCGCGGCGGCGCGGTTCTTGTGACGCGAGCGCGCCGTCTGGCAGGCGACAACGCCGCCAATCGGAATATGCGCGACGCGCACGGCAGATTGCGTCTTACTGACCCGCCGACCGCCGGAGTGCGAGGCGGGATCGCTGTCGATGCAGCGATCGCTTCGACCAGCGCGTCCGCGGCGTCGTCAGGCAGCGCGGCGAAACGCGACCGAGATCACCCGGTGCGCCTTTCGCGAGTTCGGTCGGCGTTTGCATCATCGTCTCGCCTCCCGGTCTCTGTCCTCGCAATCAGACCGATTTGCGCTCGACAATAGGGCATTCGACTTTGATTTGATCGAAGCGCGCGGCAAGCCGCGCCGCCATGTCGAACAGCAACTCGGCCGCGATCGTTCCCATTTCGAAATGGGGAAGAAGGACGGTCGTCAGCGGCGGATGGAGATGTCGCGCGATCTCCCGATCGTCGTATCCCATAACGGCGACGTCGTCCGGGATTCTCATCCCCAGTTCGCCAAGCGCTTCGTAGCAGCCCAAAGCCATCAAATCGTTGGCGCAAAAGATAGCCGTGGGCCGCGAGGGCAAAAGCATCAGCGCGCGGGCGCCTTCGTAGCCGGATATCGGTTGCCAGTTGCCGTTGCGCACGAGCCCTGGATCGAACGGCAGATCGGCGGAGCTGAGCGCTCGACGATAACCCCGCAGGCGCTGTTGCGAGGCTTCCATGCTCGGCTCGCCATTGATGTAGCCAATGCGGCGGTGGCCGGCTTGCAGCAGGAAATTGGTGGCTGCGTGTCCGCCGGCGACCTCGCTCGGCACGACCGACGGCAGCGCCCGGTTGGCGACGTGGCAATTCAGCAAGACCGTCGGCGTTTGCGGAAGCGTCGCGGGGAGATGAACGAGGCGGGTGTTGACGGTGGCGAAGATCAGCCCGAACAGCGGCTGAGACGCCAGTTGCTCGAGCGCGGCCGCTTCCATGTCGACGTCGCCGCGCGTTACCGCGACCGTGACGGTGAGCCCGCGCTCCCACGCCTTTTCGCGCACGCCGTCGAAACCGATGGAGGTCCAAGGATCGGTCGAGATTTCGTCGCAGATGAAGCCGATCGTCGAGGCGCGCGACAACGGCGCGTCTCCGCGGCGCCCCGGCTGGTAGCCGAGCTTTGCCGCCGCCTTGATCACCCGCTCGCGCGTTTGCGCCGACAGGCGCGCGCCGTCGGCGTGATTGAGCACCAACGACACGGTCGTCTGGGACACCCGCGCTTCGTTGGCGACATCGACCATTGTCGGACGGCGCGGGCGTCCGCCCCGCTTGAACCGCGGCCTCTCCTCGCCCAGCTTGTCAGCCCGTCGCGAAGGCATCGCCAGCGTCACCTCCCCGTTATTCTGTTGCGCATATTATTAGCACGGCAAGCCGTTGACAACAAAATATAATATCCGAGCGTGGCGTTTCCGAGCGGATTTTGTCCCTTGACAATTATTATTGTCGGTGGGAACTTTTGTCGCAAACTCGAGCGGCGATCGGGACGCGCCGCGACAACAACAAAGCCTACCTTGATCGGTACGAAACCGGGGCGTTCGGGGTCGACCGAAGTTGGGCTCGGAGCGGGAGGTAAGGGGATGTCAGCGTTCGTGACCGGGGTGGTCATCGACATCCGCGATCTGACCATTCACGATGGCCCAGGACGGCGGCTGTCGGAGGAGGCCGAGAAAACCTTGCGGGACGCGCCCATGGTCGGCCATAACAAAGACTGTAGCGCAATGACGAATACGCTGATCCCGCACAAAATAGCGGGCAATCCCGGTTCGACATTATCGTTATTCCCGACGATAATGACTTTTGCTCGCCCTTTGCCTGCCCAATGCAAAGGACCGCCTGCAGCTGGGTTTTACTCTGACGCTATTGGAATATCGGGCCGCTTAAGTGATTGATTATTGCTCAGTGGCGTACAATTGACTCAGCTCTCAAATTGATCATGATCAGATGACGTGATGTTGACATGAAACGCCTGTCGATTTTGGCCGCGTTGGCGATGATCCACCAGGCCCCGCTATCGAGCGAGGGCCAATTACAAAGGGGAGGAAACCAAGACCTTAGGGAATAAGTCAGAATGGACGGCCCATCGAGGCCGCCGCAACACGGACCTGGGATTCAGCCGGGTCGCGGACATAGTGGGAGGAAGTTGATGAACAATACTGGTAGAATCGCTGTCGCAATAGCGGCAGGCCTGACCTTGAGCTTCGCTGCGCTCTCGCCGACGCTCGCTGCCGATAAACCGCAGTTGGCCTTTGTGGCCAACGGGGCTTCGGACTTCTGGAAGGCGGCGGAAGCCGGCATGAAGAAGGCGCAGACCGAGCTGGCCGACTACGAGCTCATTTTCAGGTATCCTGACGTCGCCTCTGTCGCTAACCAGCAAGCGCTGATGGACAACCTCGCGACGGCAGGCGTGAAAGCCATCATGGTCTCCGCCGTCGATCCGAAAGCGACGGACGTCCTCAACCGAATCGCGGGTGAGACTGCGCTCTTCACCACCGATTCCGACGCGCCCAACAGCAAGCGTATCGCCTACGTCGGTTCGTCCAACGTCCTCGCCGGCGGCCAGGCGGCGGAGATCGCCAAGAAGGCGATGCCGAACGGCGGCAAATGCATGGGTTTCGTCGGCCTGCTCGACGCCGCCAACTACAAGGAGCGCGCGCAGGGTTTCGTCGAAGGCCTCAAAGGAACCAAAATCACGCTCGTCGACACGCGTGGCGACGGCATCGATCAAACCCGCGCCAAGAGCAATGTTGAAGACGTCTTGACGGCCGATCCCAGCATCAACTGTATGGTCGGTTTCTACTCTTACAACACGCCGCGCATTTACGAGGCGCTCAAGGGCGCCGGCAAGCTCGGCCAGATCACCGTCGTCGGCTTCGACGACGATCCGATCACCCTCGGCGGCGTCAAAGAAGGAACGATTGCCGGCACGGTCGTGCAGCAGCCGTTTGAATGGGCTTACCAGGGCTTCAAGCTCATGGCGGCCTACCTCAAGGGCGACAAGTCCGGCATCCCGGCGAATGGTCAGATCATCATCCCGACCAAAATCCTCTACGCGGGCGACATCGACGCCTACGCAGCCAATCTGAAGGCAATGTCCGGAAAGTGAGGCAAGACGGGAGCCGGCATCGGCGCGCCGCCTGAAGCCGGCTTCCTCTTACGCACGCGAAACATGGGGCGGCAGCCAATGACCGGCTTGCCGCCCCAAGAGGGTTCGTCTACTTCCGAGCGATCATGACCAGCGTCGCTGCGCACATTGAACCGGCATCGGCCGAGCCGTTCCTTACACTTGCCAACATCCGCAAGGTGTATCCGGGAGTGGTTGCGCTATCGAGCTTTTCGATGAGCGTCAGCCCGGGCGAGGTCATCGGCCTCGTCGGTGAGAATGGGGCCGGCAAGTCGACGCTGATGAAGATTCTCGGTGGCGTCATCGCGCCGAGCCAGGGGACCATCACCATAGACGGAGTCCCGCGGGCGTCCCTGACAGTCGCCGACAGCATGGCTGCCGGCATCGCCTTCGTGCATCAGGAACTCAATCTTTTCGACAATCTCGATGTGGCGGCCAACATATTTGTTGGAAGAGAGCCGCTCACCGGCGGTTTTCTCCGCCTGGTCGACGAAAAAAAGCAGCACGAGATGGTCATCCCGCTGCTCAAGCGGGTCGGCGCCAACTTTTCCGCGTTCGCGCCGTTGGCCAGTTTGTCCCTTGCGCAACGTCAGATGGTGGAAATCGCAAAAGCGCTGTCGGTAGACGCGCGGCTGGTCATCCTCGACGAACCGACTTCGATCCTGCCGCTTTCCGAGACTGAGAAGCTGCTGGACGTGATAAGGGCGCTGAAGGCCGATGGCATCAGCGTCATTTTCATCTCGCACCGCCTGCATGAGATCGAACTGATCGCCGACCGCGTCGTGGTGCTGCGCGACGGCGCTCTGGTGGGCACTCTGGACAGAGGCGAGATCGATCATCAGCGCATGGTCAAGTTGATGATCGGTCGCGACATCAAGGTGCCGTCGGCGCCGCTTGCCAATGCGCCCGGCAATATCGCGATGTCGGCCGTCGGCGTCCGGACGGCCGCTCACCCCGCGCAGCCGGTAAGCCTCGATCTGCGCAATGGCGAAATACTCGGGCTTGCCGGTCTCGTCGGCTCCGGCCGGACGGAACTCGCACGCGCCATGTTCGGCGTCGATCCGATCTACGGCGGCTATTTTGAACTCGACGGCGATAAATTTCGGCCCACTCATGCCTCTCAATCCATCGCCCGCGGAATCTTCCTCGTGCCCGAGGACCGCCAAGGCGCCGGCGTCCTGCTCGACCTGTCGATCGCCGAAAACATCTCGTTGCCGGATCTGCCGGCGCACGCCACGAGCTTCTTTGTCAACCGCGGCCTGGAAATTCAAACCGCCGAGAGGCAGAAGCGCAATCTCGCCATCATGACGCCAAGCGTCGCGACGCGCACGGGCTCCCTATCGGGTGGAAACCAGCAGAAGGTGGTGCTCGCGAAATGGCTGGCGATGAGCCCGAAAGTCATGATCTTCGATGAGCCGACACGTGGCATCGATATCGGCGCCAAAGCGGAAATCTATCGCCTGATGCGCGAACTGGCCGACGTCGGCGTCGCCGTGCTGATGATCTCCAGCGACATGGAGGAGGTGATCGGGGTTTCTGACCGCATCGCCGTGATGCACGAAGGCCGCGTTGCCGGCATTCTCAACCGAGACCAATTCAGCGGGGAAAACGTGCTGCTGTTGGCCGTGGGCAAGACCATCGGCGCGAAAACGGAACCATGATCGAAATGCATTCCGGCACGGCGCGCAGTGGCGCCGCCCCCATGGGGAACATCGAATGACCAAGAAAGATTTGGGCCTGCTGATCCTCATTCTGGCGGTGGGAGCGGTGGTCACGATGATCAACCCGCGCTTCATATTGCCGATCAATATCGCCAACACCGCCAACCTCGTCGGCATGTTCGGATTGTCGGCGCTCGGGCAGTCCATCGTCATTCTGACCGGCGGTATCGAGCTGTCGGTCGGTTCCGTGATTGCGCTGATAGGCGTGCTGTTCGTCGACTTTATCGCCACCCAGAACATCCCGTGGCCGGTCGCCGCGGCGCTGATGCTCGTGCTGGCGATAATGCTGGGCCTGACACACGGGCTGCTGATCACCAAGTTCAAGCTGCCGCCGTTCATCGTCACGCTCTGTGGTTTGCTCATCTACCGCGGCATCGCCCGCTTCTATACGCGGGACGCAACCGCCGGTTTCGCTTTCGGTCAGAACTTTCCCAAGCTCGAGTTCATTACCGCCGGGCGCTCTTTCGGCGTGCCGAACTCCTTCATTGGCCTGATCATCGCCGCCGCCATCATGTGGATCGTGGTGCACCGGTCGGTGTTCGGTCGATACCTCTATGCGGCGGGCAAGAATGAGGAGGCCGCCCGCTTCTCCGGCATCAAGACCGACCAGGTGATCATCGCGGCGTATGTCATCTGTCAGGTGTTGACGATGTTGTCGGCCATCTACTTCGCCATGTACACCCGCTCGATCTCGCCAGCCTCCCACGGCAATTTTTATGAGCTTTACGCCATTGCCGCTGCGGTGCTCGGCGGTTTCTCGCTGCGCGGCGGCGAGGGCTCGATCATCGGCGCTCTGTTGGGCGTGGTGTTGTTGCAGGAGTTGCAGAACCTGGTGAATCTCCTCGGCATCCCCTCGTCGTTGAACTTTGCCGTTGTGGGCGGTGTGATCCTGCTCGGCGTGCTGGGGGATCAGCAATGGGGATCGTTCCGC
>Ga0182030_10001743_pt1 | contig 45340 bp, 30 predicted proteins | sample 812S3MmetaG_FD_121299 | JGI IMG/M metagenome (GOLD analysis project Ga0182030, IMG submission 121299) | Permafrost microbial communities from Stordalen Mire, Sweden - 812S3M metaG (Illumina Assembly) | ecosystem: Environmental > Terrestrial > Soil > Wetlands > Permafrost | place: Sweden...
ATAGTGTCCGCCGCTGGCGTGATGCCGCTTCTGCTTGAGGTTGTAGTATCGCTCGGCCCAGCGGCGCGGGGCGGTGATGAATTCCTCGTGCAACACCGAGATGCCAACCGGGGCCTCGACCACGGGCATGCGGGTGTGCGCCGGCGTCCAGGGATGGTGCGCAGCTTCGTAGTAGTAGCGCGCAGAGGTGCCGTAGCTCTGCGTAACCCAGTAGATCATGACCAAGGTCAGGACATCGTCCTTGGTAAACCGGGTTTCGACCTCACCATGACAATCGCTCCAACCGCGTAGCTTCTCGAGGATCCACGACAGCAACCCCACCGGCGAATCGTTGAGCGCGACCGCGATGGTCTGCGGTTTGGTGGACTGCAGGGTCGAGTAGCCCGCCTCGGCGGCGAAGAAGTCTTGCAGCCGCTTGGCGATCATGGTCTCGTCGGCATCGTAGTCTTCGGGCTCGGGTATGCCGCCGGCAAACAAGTTGAGCGGCACCATCATCGAAAAATGTACGCCCATCACGCGTTCGGGGTAGCGGTGCCCGAGGTCCGCTGTGATGAGGGCACCCCAGTCCGCGCCATGGGCCGCAAAACGCGAGTACCCCAACCTTTCCATCAGCTTTACCCAAAGGCTCGAGGTCCGCCAGAAATTGATGCCGGGCTTGCGCAGCGGCGTCGAGAAGCCGTAGCCCGGCAATGATGGCACCACCACGTCGAAGGCATCAGCGGGGTCGCCGTCATTCGCGCCTGGATTGCTCAAAGGCCCGATCACTTTGCGGTACTCCCAGAAGGTCCAGGGCCAGCCGTGTGACAGGATCAGCGGCTTGGGATGGGGTCCCTTGCCGCGCACATGGACAAAGTGGATCGGCACCCCATCGATTTCGGTGCGGAATTGCGGGTACTCATTGATGGCGCGTTCCTGCTTGCGCCAGTCGTAGCCGTCGATCCAATAGGCCACGAGTTCCTTGAGATAGTCGGTGTTGGTTCCGTACTGCCAACTTTCGTTGGCGAAGTCCTCGACCCAACGTGTTCGTTTGAGGCGGGCCTTCAGATCATTGAGTACTTTATTGGGCACATCGACGCGAAACGCTTCCATCGCCTGTTCCTCTCGAGTTTCATCAACGGATCCGCGCTTCCCGATGGCGCTGAGCGCGCAATTTCCCGCCTCGGCCTGCCCGGTCAGTGCCGAGCAGGCCGAACCAAGCCTGCTCCTCAAGTACGCAGCGACTTAAAGCCTGCGCGAACCTCCTCGGTGAAGGCCTTGGGCTGCTCGAAGGCGGCGAAGTGTCCGCCCTTGGGAAGCTTGTTGTAGTGAACGAGCTTCGGATAGGCCTTCTCGGTCCAACTCCGCGGCGCTGGATAGAGCTCATCCGGGAAGACGCTGACGGCAACCGGGATGGCAACACCCTTAACGTTGAAGTACCCTTTGCCCCAGTACTCCCAGTACAGACGCGCGCCGGAGAGCGCCGTTTTCGTCAACCAGGTGACTGTGATGTTGTCGAGGATGTCATCGCGCGTGAGGCCCTCTGTCTGTCCTTGAAAGACGCGTGAGATCAGCTCGTAGCTGCGTGCGTCGTGATCGAGGAAATATGCCGCGAGACCCGCGGGTGAATCCGCGATACCGTACAGCGTCTGAGGTCGCAGGCCCATCTGGAAGCCGTAGGCGATGCCCTTCTGATAGACGAACTGCAGACGCTCATAGGCGATTTTCTCATCGGCCGAGAGCCCTGTTGGCGCGGGCGCGCCGGAAAAAGCCGCCGCGTCAATCTCGGCCGGAAAGATGCCGGGCATGTTGGTATGAATTCCCATCAATCCGCTAGGCGCCTGCACACCCATCTGATCGACGACGATCGCGCCCCAATCACCGCCTTGCGCGGCATAGCGGTTGTAACCGAGGCGTTTCATGAGTACGTCCCACGCGCGTGCGATGTGCGCGGGATCCCAGCCCGTCTTGGTCGGCTTGCCGGAGAAGCCGTAGCCCGGCATTGACGGAATCACCACGTGGAACGCGTCCGATGCACTTCCGCCGTGCGCGGTGGGATTCGTCAGGGGCTCGACGATCTTCAACTGCTCGATAATCGACCCCGGCCATCCGTGGTTGACGATGAGCGGCAAGGCGTTCTCATGCTTCGAACGAGCGTGAATGAAGTGGATGTCGAGCCCGTCGATTTCGGTGATGAAATTCGGTAGGGCATTGAGTCTCGCTTCGACCTTGCGCCAGTCATAATCGGCCGCCCAATACTGCGCGAGCGCCTGAACGGTCGCGAGTTGCACGCCCTGCGTTGCATCCGAGACAGTCTCTCGTTCAGGCCAAATTGTCGCCTTGACGCGCCTGCGCAACTCGGTAAGGTCCGTTTCCGGAACATTGACGTGAAATGGGCGAATCGCAGTTTTTTCATCAGTATTCATAGATGAGTTCCTTTCTGCAAAAGCAAAAGTGCGAAGGCTTAACGGGCTTGCGGCTACGGCTGCTACCGCAGCTCCACAAAAACCGCGGCGATTGATGCCGGGCGTTTCGGACATGGACGACCTCCTCAGGAATGATTTATCGGATCTGCGGCGCGGCTTGCGAACGCTTACGCCCCGGGAGGAATCACATCAGGAGGCTGTGGTTTGCTTCCATTTCACGATGGCTGGCCGTGACGCAACCAACGGATCGATAGGTACCGCGTACTGTTCGGCGAGCTGAATGTTGGTTTAGTTCGGGAAGGGCAGCGTGAAGTGGAAGAGGGCGCCACTCGGCTGACCCGCGTCCGCCCACAGGCGGCCGCCATGCGCATCGATGATAGAGCGGCATATCGAGAGTCCAATCCCCACTCCCCCGGCCTTGGTGGTGTAAAAGGACTCGAAAATCCGATCGTGGCTCTCCGGGGGGATACCGGGTCCCGAATCGCCTACTGTGACGAGCACCCCGACGGCCGGGTTCGACTCGGTGCTGATGAGCAATCCCCGCACTGCAGCATCGGCGCTGTCCATCGCCTCGATGGCGTTGAGAATCAGATTCAGCATGACCTGCTGAAGCTGTACCCGATCCCCGCGAACTGGCGACAGACCGCCCGCGAGCTGCGTCTGGACCGAAACGCGATACTTCGAGAGTTCGCCTCGCACGAGTGCAATCACGTCTTCGATGGCCTCGTTGATATCGACGATATCCATGCGGAGAGGCGCTTTTTTGATCTGGTCGCGGATCCCGCTGATGATCTCGCCCGCGCGATAGGTCTCCCTCACCACGCACGCGAGAGCTTCTCCGACTTGAGCCAAGCCCGGCGGGTCTTTGGCCAGGAAACGCAGCGCCGCGTGAGCGTTGTTGCGTACGGCACCTATCGGCTGATTCACTTCGTGCGCGATGGACGCCGCGAGCTGCCCCATGGTCGCCAGACGATGCGCATGTGCCAGCTCCGCTTGCAACTCGCGCAGCGAATCCGCCGCGCGCTTGCGCTCGGTCAGGTCAAGAACGAATGCCACGCCTTGGTGGCCGCCGTCTTGAAACGTTGCAATACCGATCAATACCGGCACCCGGCTGCCGTCTTTGCGGAAAAACTCCTTTTCGAACGGTTGCAAGCTGCCGGCAATCTTGAGCTTTGGAACGACCTGTTGTTCATCTTGGTCCCGCCACTCGGGCGGCGTCATGTCGGTCCAGCGGAGGCGTCTCGAGACGACATCTCCTCGGTCATATGCAAGCATCCGAAGAAACGCGTCATTGGCCTCGAGGATCCGACCCTCGAGATCCCAAATGAAGATCCCGATGATGTTGGCATCCACGAGGCGCCGTATCTTGGCTTCCCGTTCGGCGAGATCCCGGTACAGACGAGCATTCTCGATGGAGATGGCGGCTTCCGATGCGAGCAATTTGATGATGGCCATACGAGCCGGAGTGAACGCGCGGGGCGTGAGGTTGTTCTCCAGGTACAGCATCCCGAGCGATCGGGCCTGCTTGAGAATGGGCAGGCAGAGCACCGATCGGGCGCGGCGAGCGCGAATATAGTCGTCGTCCGCAAATTGACCATCGTTCGAAGCATCGTGCAGGAGCAGGCTTTCCCCGGTCCGAACGACATAGCGGAAAACAGACTCCGGCAGATCCGCGGCGGTTATGCTTGCGTGTCGCAAATCGACTCTTACCTCACCGCTCCCGGATGTGATCTCGGCTTCAATGAAAAATTCACCTTCATGCGGCAGAATCAACAGTCCTCGCGCCGCGCCGGCATGCTCGAGCGCCGTGCGCAAGAGCGTGTCAATCAGCTTCTCGAGGACGATCTCACCGGCCACCGCTTGCGAGACCTTGATCACAGTCGCCAGGTCGAGGTGCTCGACGGCTGTGCGTATCGTGGTGGTGGGATTGGCAACCGCGTCTGCTCTCAAGTGCGGATGGTGCTCCTCCAGTTGGCGAACCTTGCCGTCGGCTCCCCAACGCAGGTAGCAGTACCGGGCTTCCCGTAAATAGGTCGCCGCGATCTTCTCGAATCCACGTGCTGCGTAGAAGTGACCCGCCAGCTCGTTCGCGAGTGCCTCATTGTGCACAAAGCCATGCGTGTGCGCGGAGCGGATGGCTTGCTCATAGAGTTGTTCGGCGTCTAGTATGCGGCCCTCGATCCGCGCGATCTCCGCCGCAACCAGCGCGGCGCGGTTCTCAAACGTCTGAGGAGAGTGCTCGGTCCATACTTCGAGCTGCTTGTAATGGGCGGCCAATGCCTCGACATGTTTCGATCGGTCCTCAAGCGATACGGTACTCCAGGCGCCCGCGTGGGCGAGGGCGGCATAGAGGCGAAAGTCCGCGGTTTCGAACATCGCCGCCGACGTCCAATACAACCGGTATCCCTTGAACGCGGCCTCGGCCGCCGATGAGTAGTCTCCGGCAAAAACAAGGGCTTGCACCTTGCGGGTCCAATAGTAAAACTCGGCAAACACCAAATTCGGGTTGCCCGCGAGATGGCGCTCGACCTCCGGTTCGCTGTAGTCGTCGTGATCCAAACGCCCAAGCGTCGATGTCGTACCGCGAAGCGTCCGAATCAAGCCCAACTGCGCTCCGCAGAGGTGAATGACCAAGCCGAACCGTACCCTTTTCGCGAATGCCAAGCCGTTTTCGCATTCTGTCTGCACTTCTGCGAGAGGATCTCCGACCGCCAGACAAATCGTGATTAGCTGGTCCCAGCTATAGGAAGCGAACGTAAGGTCGCCAATACGATACGCGGCATCAAACGCGCGACGCACGAGCTCTCGTCCGCTCGCGACGTGTTGTGCCCATGGCATGACCATGGCACCTAAAGACATGTAGGTTCGCGCTTGATAGCGCGTCAGGCCGCGCTTCTCGACCAAGTCGTAGCCCAATTGTCCGAAACGGAATCCGTCCTTGTAGTTGTCGAGGCGCGCGCCAGCAAACATCGCAAGCCAAACGTAGGCGAAGCAGGCGGCATCGCTGTTACCGTGCTCGAGGCTAAGTGTCACCAAACGGCACACAACCAACGTCGAGAGATGCTCGTCGAAGAGAATCGACGGTGTGACGATCTCAGTGAAGACATCGAGCGTGTCGAGTACCGCCGGATCCACAACGAGCGGCAGGTCCATGAGCTCCTCAATTTGCCGGCTGCCGAGGAGAGCCCAAATTCGCTCGTATTCGCGCAATACGTCATCGCGCGTCGGACGGTTGGACCATACCGTACCCTCGCTGCGAAGCCACTCCAGAAACACGTCCACCGCGCGGTCGCACTGATCCCACGTGGTGTACAACGTGAGCCGCAGGCGCGTGGCCACGCAGAAATCGTGCCGATTGTTGGCCCGCTGCGGCAGGAGTGAGAGTCGATTCTCGGCGGCCACCTTGTTCGCAGTCAGTAGCTCGCACTCGGCCATCAAATACTCGGTCGAAAAGATGAGAGGATAGTTCAGTTCCCAGCTCTCCTCCGTCAGCAGCGCGCGGCCCGCCGATAGATATTTGAGTGCCGACGCGTATGCGGTAGAGACTTTGGCGCGCCGGGCCGCCATGAGATTGAGCTCCGCGACACGCTCGCGGTCTGCCACAGTCTGGAGGAGGTGAGAGCCGCGATTCAACTGATTGACGATTTCGAAGATCGCTTCTTCGCGCTTACCCGGGGGAGTGTGGGCGGCAAGCAGCATGCCGATCTGCAGATGTGCCGCAGCCCGGAGTTCCGATGGGATTAGGGAATAGGCGGCCTCTTGAACTCGGTCGTGCAGAAAGCGATAGGACTCCTCCGAGCGGAAAATCAGGCCCGCTCGCACTGCTTCCCAAAGATGATCGTGCAGTTCTTCGATCGAGACCTGATAGGCCATCCGCAGCGTGTCGACCTCGGCGCTGTTCCCCATGCAAGCGAACAGCTCGAGCGCCTTCTGGGTCTCTGCGGGCAGGCGGCTCAACCTTACCACCATCAGCGCGACGACATTGTCGGTGTAGCCCTTGGCGTGAATGCGAGTGAGGTCCCATGACCATTGCCCTTGAGCGTAGTCAAACGTGAGCAATCCCTCGTCTGCAAGACTAGAAATGAACTGGATCGCAAAAAACGGGTTGCCGCTGGTCTTCTCGTGAATCAATGTCGCCAATGCGGCAGCGCGTCCCTGGTCACAGCGCAGGGAGTCCGATAACAGATGCTCGAGGTCGGCTCGGCCTAAGGGGGTAAGAACAATATTGTGCAGTACTCCCCCGGCTTGGCGAATCGCATCAAGCTTGCGCACCAGCGGGTGGGTCGCATTGACCTCATTATCGCGATAGGCACCAATCAACATGAGGTTCTGCAGATCGGCTCTTGTCAGGAGATCTTCGAGCAAATCGAGTGTTGCTGCATCGAGCCATTGCAGGTCATCGAGAAAGAGAGCAAGCGGATGCTCAGGTCGCGCGAATACGCGGATGAATCGCTGAAAGACCAACTGAAACCGTCGCTGCGCCTCGTGGGGCGGGAGCTCAGGTACGGGCGGCTGTTCACCAATGATGTGCTTGAGTTCCGGGACGAGCTCGATCATGAGGAGTCCGTTCGGATCGAGCGCCTCGCGAAGGGCGTCACGCCACGTGCGCAAGTCCTCCTCTCTCTTGCTCAGGAGTGGCCGGATCAGACTTTGAAAGGCCTGTGCCAGTGTCGCGTAGGGAATGTCGCGCTTGTACTGATCGAACTTGCCCGATGCAAACAAGCCGCGAGGAGGAACGAGCGGTTTATGGAGCTCGTGCACGACCGCCGATTTCCCGATGCCGGAGTATCCGGATACGAGCACCATCTCCGGCTTGCCGCCGGCAACGATTCGGTCGAAAGCACTGAGAAGGGTCTCGACCTCGCGATCTCGCCCGTATAGCTTCTCGGGAAGCATGAGGCGATCGGGAATGTCGTGCTGGCCGGGCGCGAAATCGCTGATACGCCCGTGGCTTTCCCATTCCGAGAGACAGCGACGAAGATCGCTCTCTACGCCCGTCGCCGTCTGATAGCGTTCCTCGACTGTCTTGGCGAGCAACTTGATCGTGATCCCAAGGACCGCGGCCGGTACGTGGCGCAGCCGCTCGCTGGGCATCGCCGGCTGTCTCGCGATATGACAGTGCACCCACTCCATAGGATCGGTCGCCGTGAACGGGAGATTGCCGGTCAACATTTCGTAAAACGTGACTCCTAGTGAGTACAAATCGCTCCGAGAGTCGATGGAGCGATTCACTCGTCCCGTTTGTTCCGGCGCCATATAGGCGAGCGTTCCCGCAATGAACTCAGGCGGTTCGGGGGATTGACGCTCCCGCGGAGCGCGAGATGCAACCCCGAAACCGGTCAGCCAGACTTGCCCAGTCGCGGAATCTACCAGCACATTGGCCGGCTTGATGTCCTTATGAATGAGCCCACGTCCATGGAGCCGGCCGAGTGCAGCGGAAAGGGTCATCGCCAGGCGTAGAAAGCGCCCGATCTCCATGGGCTGGCCAGTCAGGCGATCGAGGGGCTCGCCTCCGATGTACTCGACCAGCAGCATCGGCCGTTCGCGCTCACGTATCAGCTCAACCGGCCGCAACGCCCATGCCGTGTCGAGGTGATCCCTCAGCTCGTATTCGCGAGTAAAACGATTGATGGTTTCAAGCGTCGGATGGCCGGCCTCGGAACGAATGGGGATGAAAGCGTGCCGAAGAGCGTCCGTATCACGGCGCCGAAGTCTGCAGAAGGCACGTTCCGTGTCCTCCCACAACACTTCCAAAAAGTCATTTGTTTCGCTAGTGTTTAAAGAGTCGGACTCTTTCATCTGACCGGCTCCGTTGCAGATCCATGACGGTCACGGTCACCCCAAATCATATTACCAAGGGCGCGTACCTGTCAGGCGCGCTTCCGTTAAATAAAAGGACGTTTGTAATGATTGCGCTTAGACTTGCGACGACTTGTTGTGCGCCACCGCGGACCGAAGACAGTCGATCAGTTCAGCCTCCACCAACGGCTTGGGGAGATAGCACTCAACCCCCAGTGTCAGCATGCGCTCGCGGACGCGATCATTCGGATAGGCGGTGACGAGGATCGTTGGGATCGCGCGCCCGATGTCGATCAGATGCTCGTAAAGCTCGGTTCCCGTCATTGCGGGCATGTGAACATCCGCGACCAAGCATGCTGTGGCCGCGAATGTGGGGGATCTTAGGAATTCGGCTGCGGACGGGAATACTGCAGTGGCATAGTCCAGGGCGCTGAGGAGCCTGCGCATCGACTCTCGAAACGATTCGTCGTCGTCGACGACTGAGATTTGTACTGGGTCGGACAATGCACTCTGCCTCCGGCGCCAAGAATGACGCGTTTATGACACCGAAGCTCTAAACCTTGGCTTAGACGATTTGGTCCTTCGTAGCCCTCTGCAATGTGTCAAAAAGCTCGTGTTGAGGCTAGACTTGAAGCCGCGGCAACGAACGGCAAGAGGACAGATGCGCCTTTCCGTGGAGCTTAGATCGAGAGCAATGGCGATGCCGGATGCAACCGCTTGCGTGGTGGTGATCGACGACGATCCCGGATTTCGCGAATCACTCGGGCTCCTGTTGCAATCCGCGGGCCTGCGTTCCCGACTTTTCGCTTCTATTGCCGACTTCTTGAGCGCCGACCCGGAGGATTGCCCCACCTGTCTGGTCCTGGATGTGAGATTGCCCGGACGGAGCGGGCTGGAATTTCAGCGCGATCTAGTCGCGGCGAGTGTCAGGCTTCCGATCGTCTTCATCACCGGACATGGCGATATCCCGATGACCGTGCAGGCGATGAAAGCGGGCGCCATCGAGTTCTTGACGAAGCCATTCCGGGACCAGGATCTTCTGGACGCCGTGAACATTGGACTCGCTCGGGACCGTGCGCGACGGGAAAATGAAGAAGCGCTGACGGCCCTCAGAGCGCGATTCGAAGATCTCACGCCGCGAGAGCGCGCGACAATGATACAGGTGGCGGAGGGCCGACTGAACAAGCAGATTGCCGGTGAGATGGGTGTCACTGAAACCACCGTGAAGGTCCATCGCAGCAATGCGATGCGAAAGATGAAGGCTTCATCCATCGCAGAGCTCTGTCGAATGATGGATAAGCTGAATCTGACGCAGAAGAGGTCCGAGCCCTAGTAAGGATCCGGATAGCGCGAGTGTGACAATCAGTCGGGATGCGTATCTGTTTCGTCGTCCGCCCGCCCGAGCGAAGGAAGGTACCGGCCGAAGTTCAACTCGAAGTCGCTCGGGACACCGTAACCAATGCCGCGAACCTTGGCGCGGCGCGCCTGCGCTGGGCCACGCCAGGGTTGGGAAGAACATGTCGTTGCTCGACTGAAGCTCGGTACCTCAAGGAGTGAGAGCGAATCATTTTCGTACCAGGAAACGGGTCGTTTCTTGACTTATTGATCATCCGAACACGTCCGAGCGGGGCCGCTTCCGCGTGGGGACTCCGTCGGGGACCGCCGATCACATAGTTAAGCTTTCTATCGCCAACGCATGCGTAACTTCGTTTTCGGTTGTTGCCCTAGGTACTTGCAGCTAGGATGGCGGCCATGACGGCACTTCGGCCAACGTGACATGCGAGAGACCAGGGGGGGCTGCTATTGCGGAAACATCCTCGTAATCGCGTCATTTTCGCAAGATCTCGCTACCATCAATCCAAGGATCTGCGACTGCGATTTTTGCAGGAAGCACGTAGCGGCGTATGTGTCCGATCCTTTAGGCTCGTTTCACATTCAAGTTCGCAATGAGCTTGAGTTCAATCGGTTCCGGCAAGGCAGTAATACCGCGGAGATGCTCCTGTGCCGAACGTGCGGGGTAATGGTCGCCGCGATCTACCGCGAGGCCCATCGGCTCTTCGGTGCGCTCAATGTCAGGGCCCTGGACTCGCGTCTGTCCTTTGGCCCGGAGCGGGATGTTTCCCCTAAATTGCTGTCGCCAGCTCAGAAAGTTCAGCGGTGGCGCGATATCTGGTTTCCCGATGTGCTTCTCGAAGCACAATTGGAATGAGGAGCTAAGCCCCGCGCCCGCTGCCTATTAGAAATCGGCGGCGGCGCCGTGTTCGATGTCAACGTTATCGCCATCCAGCGTGTCACCCGTCACATATCTGCAGGCGCGCACACCGGCCCACCTCGGGTATTGCGGAGGAAGCGCATGACCTCCGTTTTGTCACTCAGCTGAACGACGTGGCCCGCGAGCAGCGGCACCGGTTCCGGAAACTACGATCGCGCGAATAACAAGTGTGATACGTTCGCCAAAACATCACCACTCTGATGTGGGGGTGCCGGTAGGAGAGATTGCATGGGCAAAATAGCCGCCCGATTGGACCCGCGACCATCGAGTACAAATCACTCGGGTATTGTCAGAGAGCGTAGTGTGCTCGAGCGCTCCGGCAAAAGCGAAGGTGAACGAAGGGCTTCGCAAGTCGGGGCGACAGCCAAGGATCTGCCCGTGCTCTCGTTCGCGACGGCACGCGCTTGGTTGGAATGGTTGGCGACTCACCACGCCTCATCGCGCGGCTTGTGGCTGAAGATCGCGAAGAAGGGAACTGACTCGGCTTCGGTCACGTACACGGAGGCGCTCGATGCTGCGCTCGCGTGGGGGTGGATCGACGGGCAGAAGGGCACTTTCGACGAGGTTTCGTGGCTCCAGCGCTTCACACCACGCACGGCCAAGAGCCCGTGGTCGAAGATCAACCGCGCGAAGGCGGAGTCACTGATCGCCGCCGGCACAATGGAGGTGCCTGGTCTTGCTGAGGTGGAGCGCGCGAAGCGTGACGGACGATGGGAGCGCGCGTACGACGGAGCACGTTCCTCGAGTATGCCCGCGGACCTCGTTGCCGCATTTGCGCGAAACGCTCGCGCGCGAGCTTTCTTCGAGACACTCGACGCCGCGAACCGCTATGCGATCCTTTACCGCGTGCAGACGGCGAAGAAGCCGGAGACGCGCGCCGAGCGTATCAATCGGTTCGTCGCACTGTGTGCGCGACACGAGACGATCCATCCGCCACGTCAGACGAAGTCAGGGGCCCGATCCGCAAAGGCTTTGAAGAGGGTTCCGCCTAGGAAGTAGAGCCCTTCAGTCATGTACGCATCGATGGGTTCGATGCTCCGGAGGAGTCCTTCAGTTCAACGTCAGCACGACTTTGACCGATGCATCGACATCCGCCTTATCTATATAGCCGATGGCTTTTGGATCCGCCGCGACCGCCTTTTTCACCGCGGCGGCGTCGGGCATCTCCCTGGGCGGCTGGCCTTGGCCGGTAAAGGTGAGTCGAGACCATATGGCCTTGATCTGAGGTGGGTCGCGATCAGTGGCTCTTTTGTAAAACGCCGTGCGAAGTGGGTTTGATTCGGCCAGGTCGACCGGATTTAGGCTGTTGTTGCGGCCGAGGTAGATGCCCGCGACCTGATCTTTGGTGAGCGCGGTAGCTCCCGCGCCCATCACCACGACGATCTCGTCGGCCGGGCATCGCGCTGTCAGGACGAGAACCGTCACGACCCCGAGAATTACCCTGAGCAGATCCTTGTTCATGATGGGTGCCGTTAGAACACAAAGTCTGCGCCGGCACTGTAGACGTTCACACGCTCGTTCGAAGTGGGATTGGAGATGACCCAGTAGCTTTCATTGGCCGCCTCGGGACGGGAGACTTGCGCCTTTAACGCCAGATTGCGCACGACGTCGTAGCGCAAGATGGCAGACCAGGTTCCGTAGCTCGCTTCTCGGTATAAAAACGACGGGTGGGTCTCGAACTTTCCGTACATCACCATCGGCGTCAGCTTACCGAAGCGCCAGCCCCCCGCCCCATACCACTCGCTGGTTGCCTCAAGCTGCATGTCGATGACGGGAGCCTTATTCTCCGAGCGCTTGGCATACTCGCTCAGTACGATGGCTTTTCCGTTGTCGTACTGCACTGCTGCGGAGTCGAAAGTGTCCTTGAATGTATAAAACACCGACAGGGTGGAGCTCAGGAGTAGTGTTTCCGGAATGGCGAATTCCGTTTGCGCTATGCGGAATAGAAAATCACCGAATTGGAGCGTGGCCGCTGCGTTGTATGCTGTCTTGACGTTGAACTCCAGGACTTCCGTAGCGGTCCCGACCTGCGCCTGATAGTTCCCTCGCGTGTTACCGTAACTGCCGCAGAGGCCGAGCCCCACGGAGCCGAAGTTGTGGTGCCAGAGTCCTTCGGCGCCGTCGAGGTACTGGAGTACCTCGGAGCCGTAGAGTTCGTTGGGCGCACGAAACCACGGAGCGGCATAGCCGACTTCGCGCGAATCGGAGAAGAGGAAGGTCGCAAGGGCGACGCGTCCCAGGCGGAATTTCCAATCAGCATCGGGGGAGTATTGAAGGAAAGCCCATTCGGTGCCTAAATCGAACTTCTCGCTCTCGCGCTGCCGGGCGAGCTCTTGGACGGTAACGGAGAAACCCGACCCGAAGTCGACGATGGCCTGGACGCCGATTCGCGACTCGAGTCCCAAGTCGAATTGATGCGTGGCGCCGGTGAATTCCGTCGGATCGTGGATGTAGGCGTAGTTGCCGTCGCTGGTCATCGTTCCGCCCACGGTCCCAAAGCCACTGATGGTCGTGCTGATACCGTTATCGGCCTGCGCGATCGAAACCAACCCCAGCGTCAGGAGCAGGCCCAAGGCTGCTTGGACCGGTAATGAATGACATCCCTGCATATCGGATCCTCGCGTGGTATTGCAACTTCCGCGCGATTACCGCGCAGTCATCCATAGAGCAGATATCGGTCGCCGCGCGGCATGCTTAAGCCCATGTTTGTAGGGAAAACAACTACATCTGTGTTAGGGCGAGCCCCTCGACATGTTTCCGACTCCAAAGACCTTCGCACGTAAAAATCGATCGCTCGTTTGCAATCTCAAGCCGCCAAGGCGCTGAGCATCCGAGGCAGGTCGCCGTTACAGAAGGACGCAATAGGGGAAAACCACTAGAGGATGCGGCTTTCCGCGCTGTGACTGCCTTTAAGCTCACACTGTTCGCGCCGATACAGGGGTGTGGAAGCAAGCAAATAGCAGGATTAAGCATGTCAGAACTGTTTGAATGGAATGCGGACACCTATGGACTCAAAGTGCCTGACATGGATTCCGAGCACCAAGTGCTCATTGGTTACATGAACCGTCTGTATGAGGCGTATCAAAAAAACGCACCGGTCGCGGAAATCTCCGTTGCCCTCGATCTACTCGTGAACTATACGGTGAAGCACTTTGCGGACGAGGAGGCCTTTATGGCCAAGATGCAGTTCCCCGACCTCAAGGTGCATTCCGGCGTGCACAAGCAGTTGCTCGACCGAGTCGGAGCGCACGTCAAGACTTTCCAAAGCAGCGGCAAGCTCACCGACGCATTCTTCAACTTGTTGACCTTCTGGCTCAAGGCGCATATCCGCGGCGTCGACACAAAGTACGCCAAGTACACCACGGCGGCTTGAACCAACACACGGCTGGCCAAGCGATGGCACCTCAACGTGAATGAGCGTCGAAGAAATCGAGAATCAACCGCACGACCAGTCGAGAGCGTAGATGTGTCCCATGGGTGCCCGGCAGTCAAGGACATTTGGCCAGCTCGCGCCAGCCGAGCCGCGCGACCATCCGACCGGTCTTCGGCCGCAATAGGTGCGGCAATCGACCGCATCGTATCGATGCAAATCCTGGATTCGATCTCCCTTATCAGGGCAATTGTAAAGGCCACGTCATCGACCTGGCACTGTGTCCAGGAGCACGTATTGCGCGCGATCTTCTTGCAGGATGGATAGCTGAAGTCCGGCGTTCGAGTAACATCACAAATTGCGTCCTCGTTGTGTCCAGTAGGAGAGGTGCCGTCGCTTGCTCCGGCAAGACCTGTTGTTGATCCGCGGAAGGACCATGAACTGCGCTTCGCATCGGGAGCGACCGAACCGAGGCCGCGCGGGGCGACAACGATATATCCTCTCGCGTCCGAAAGGCCGGTGACCGGCTTATCACCGAGAAACTCGTTTTCGTCGTCGCCCCAGCCGTGGAAAACCACCACCATGGGTGAGAGGATATTCGGCCTGTAGCTCGATGGGACGAACACACGGGCTCTTGCAGTCATAACGCTCTTGTACGACGCCCAGGGCGCTGGTTGGATGGCCGCTGCTGAGATGCCGCGAATCGAAGGAAAAACAAAGCGTCATATTTGGCAGCGGTGTGCCAAACCGTCTTGTCTACGATTGTGAACCCGTCCAAAATCCTACCTAACCGAGGGATCCAAGGCCAATTACCTCCAGAGGCCGCTTTGGACAGCGATCTTTTGGATCTTGAATACGGAGCTTAAGCAACAATGACGTTTGAGAGCGGTGATGAGGTGTCGCCCCGGATCACGGGCTGGGACACTTACGAAGCTCGTTGCGCACGCCGCGCAGCAAAGCCGATCAAGCGGTTTCTACTGGCCGCGGTGATTTCGTCAGTCTTGGTGGTCGCCTGTGCTCAACGGCCGAGCGGAGCGCCGAGCGTCGACGATAGAGCGGCCGCTGGCGCGAAGGGGAGTGCCGCAGCCGCTGCCAGACAGGCACTGGTCGACGCCGCGGCGGCCAAGCCATTGACATGTGCGCGCACGCGGTCGAGCTCATCCTATGTTCTGTTCCATGGCGGTGTCGCATATTCCGCGACTTCTTTCGTTGGCGACGAGCAGTCCACGTGGACTCTTCACTGGAGCGTTAGCAATAATTTCACCATGGGGCATTCCGGAAAGCTGCGCGCGGAGATGTATGCCATGCCGGAGAGCGCCGGCCCCGACAGCTTCGATCAAGAAGGTTGGTCCGGCCACCGGATCGCGATGTTCTATCCCAACTTCTCGGGAGAGGGAACTTATTCGACCGATCAACTCAATGCCCTGTGGCACTGGGACGATATCGTCAGTTCCGCAACCGCCACGAATCCGCCCGTTGGCAAGTACTGCATGGTAGTTTTTCTGTTTGAGCAATCGGATAGTTGCAAAAATAGCGATCATTACTGCTGGGACGCGTGGATGCAGTTTTCCGACCCACAGCTTTTTAACTAGCGGGCTCTGCAATTCTTACAAGCCCCGATTCCTTTCTCTGACAGACGCCTGCTCGTACGGAGGTACAGTCAATTCGACGCCGGGGGTGCAAGTCGCGCGACGGGAGGAAGGAGGCACGCTAGCGCGCTATGCGCGCTAGCGCGCGATGCATGCTGCCGTTAACGGCAGCGGCACGCGCAACGACTCCGCAACTCGTTGCGTCAATTCCAAGGGGAAGGTGAACAGCCATGGCAATTTCCATTAATGGCGAGCAAAAAGATCTCCCAGACGACCCGCGGGTGTCTCTGTTGGACCTGCTACGCGAGCATTTCCATCTGTCTGGCACCAAGAAAGGCTGCGATCAAGGCGCATGCGGAGCGTGCACCGTGCTGGTGCACGGTGGCGAGCGGATCTTGTCGTGCATGGCGCTCGCCGTTCAATACGAAGGGTGTGCAATCACGACGATCGAGGGGCTTTCATTGGGCGACCAAATGCATCCCTTGCAGCGGGCGTTTATCGAGCACGACGGTTTCCAATGCGGTTATTGCACGCCCGGGCAAATTTGCTCGGCCGTTGGCATGGCAGACGAGTTGCGCCGATCCGTACCGAGCTATGTGACCTTGGACCTCTCCTCTGCGACGATCGCGTTGACGCACGATGAGCTGCGCGAGCGCATGAGCGGCAATCTTTGTCGATGTGGCGCATACAACGGCATCGTCGATGCCATCGCGGAAGTCCACGCGGCGGAGCGGGCCGAGGAAGTGGCATGACTCCCTTCACCTACGCGCGTGCGCGTAATGCCGAAGAAGCTGTTCGGCTCGGCGCGGAACGGGGCGCCAAGTTCTTGGGGGGCGGCACCAATCTCATCGATCTGCTCAGGGAAACCATCGAGCACCCGCAAAGTCTGGTCGATGTCACAGGGCTTTCGGACAAGATCGAAGTCGGTGAGGACGGCAGTCTTTTGATCGGTGCGGCGACGCGCAATACCGTGCTTGCCTCGCACCCCACGGTGCGCTCTCACTACCCGATGCTTTCTCGTGCCCTCGTGGCGGGCGCTTCGGCGCAAATACGCAACATGGCGACGGTAGGCGGCAACATTCTGCAGCGCACCCGCTGCACCTACTTCTACGATAATGCCGGTTCTCGCTGCAACAAGCGCAATCCCAACCAAGGCTGCGATGCGATCGAAGGGTTTAACCGCAACCACGCGATCCTCGGCGCATCCTCCGCGTGCATCGCGACTCACCCATCCGATATGTGCGTCGCGCTCGCGGCACTCGGCGCAACTGTTCATTTGCGCGGTGCCGGCGGTGAACGCAGACTGCCCATGACCGATTTTCATCGCCTGCCGGAAGATCACCCCGAAATCGAAACTCTATTGGAGCCCGGAGAGCTCATCACGGCTGTGGAACTGCCGTCGTTGCCAATGGCGGCGCGCTCTACGTATCGCAAAGTGCGTGATCGCGCGAGCTACGCTTTCGCGTTGATCTCCGTCGCTGCTGCGATCGGGCTCGAAGATGGCATCGTGAAGGAAGTTCGCCTCGCCCTCGGCGGCGTCGCACACAAACCGTGGCGCGCCTGGAAAGCCGAAGAAGCGCTCAAGGGGGAACCCGCCACGGTGCAGAGCTTTCGTGCGGCAGCGGCAGCCGAATTGTCGGCGGCTGCGCCGCTTCGCGACAATGGGTTCAAGGTTGAACTCGCGAAGCGGAGCATCGTTGCCGTGCTTGGCGAATTGACGGAGACGAAATCATGAGCGTCATCAAGGACGCCGCCCAAGCGGTGATGAAAAAAGCCATAGAGATTGCACCTGACGCTTTGATGCCGGGCGGACACCCTGACCCGCTGATCGAGCACAGGCACGGCCTGATTGGCGCGCCGATCTCACGCATCGATGGTCCGCTCAAGGTGCAGGGCCAGGCCCGGTTTGCCGCCGAGTTCCCGATGGACCGCCTGGTCTATGCCGCGCTGGCCTACGGCGCAATTGCGAAGGGTCGTATTGCGACACTCGATACGAGCGCGGCCGAGGCGGCAGAGGGCGTCGTATTGGTGATGACCCACCGTAACGCACCGCGTTTGAAGCCGACGCCGCTTTTCATGTCGGCATCTAAAGCGGCGGGTGGCGATGATCTTCCGGTCATGCAGGACGATCTCATCCACTGGAACGGCCAGCCGATCGCCATCGTGCTCGCCGAGACTCAGGAGCAGGCGGATCATGCGAAATCGCTGATACGTGCCACCTACGAGGCCGGGGCATCGACGACCAGTTTCTCGGCGGGGAAAGCCGCGGGCTTGAAGATCGGAAACTTTCAGGGCGAGCCCCTTAAGCACGAAATCGGTGATGCCGAGGCGGCGCTCCGTGCCGCTCCGCATAAGGTCGACGTCGTTTACAACACGCCTCGCCACAACCATAACGCCATCGAATTGCACGCCGCGACGGTCGCGTGGCAAGGGGACGAGCTTACGATTCATGATGCTTCCCAAGCTGTTGCGCACATGGCCTGGTCGATGGCGCATATCTTCGATTTGGATGAGAAGAAGGTCCACGTTACTTCGCCCTACGTAGGCGGCGGATTCGGCGGCAAGACGCTATGGAGCCATCACGTTCTGGCAGCTGCAGCTTCGAGGCTCGCGGGGCGCCCAGTCAGGATCATGCTCTCGCGCGAGGGTGTGTATCGCGTCGTCGGTGGGCGAACCAACACCGAACAACGGGTCGCGATGGGCGCGCAGCCGGACGGACATTTCGATGCGTTGATCCACACGGGCGTAGTCGCCATGAGTGCCCACAACAACGTGCCAGAACCGTTCATCCTGCCGGCGCTCAGCGCGTATGCGGCAGGCAGTCTCAAGCTCGAAGTGCAGGTGGCGACCCTCGACATGCTGGCCAACACGTTCATGCGGGCACCCGGTGAATCGGTAGGCACATTTGGGCTGGAATGCGCGGTCGACGAGCTCGCTACCGAGCTTGATATGGACCCGATTGAACTTCGCATCCGCAACGAACCTGAAAAGGATCCGACCACTGGATTGCGCTTCTCATCGCGGCACATCATCGAGGCCTATCGATCGGGTGCCGAGCGATTCGGGTGGAGTCAGCGAAACCGCAAGCCGCGGATGCGCCGGGAAGGGGATTGGCTCGTCGGCATGGGATGCGCGACAGCGACTTACCCCTACTATCGCATGCCGGGCGCCGCCGCCCGCATCACGCTCTCGAAGGACGGTGATGCGAAGATCGAGATCGCCGCACACGAGATGGGGATGGGCACCGCCACCGCTCAAACGCAGGTAACCGCCGAGCGTTTGGGCTTGCCCATGAAACGCGTGACCTTCCGATACGGGGATTCGTCGTTTCCGGGACTCGTGCTCGCGGGCGGATCGCAGCAAACGGCTGCCATTGGCGGGGCGGTAGTGGCAGCGCAGGGCGCTTTGTTTACCAAACTGCTGAAGCTCGTCCGGAAGGATTCGCCACTCCGTGGCTTGAAGCCCGACCAGGTGCGCGGCCACGAGGGAGGCCTTTGCAAGGTCGATAACCTCGATCGACGCGAGAGCTACGCCGCCATTCTTCGAGGTGCCGAGCTCAATGAACTGATCGTGGAAGCCTCGGCGCCGCCGCCGCTCGAGACACAGCACTGGTCCATGCATTCGTACGGCGCGATGTTCTGTGAGGCGCGGGTGAATGTAGTCACGGGCGAGCCGCGCATTACCCGTTTCTTGGGTTCATTCGACTGTGGTCGTATCATGAACGCGAAGACCGCCGCGAGCCAGTTTCGCGGCGGCATCGTGATGGGATTGGGTCTTGCCCTGATGGAGGAAACCCAGTTTGACGAGCGCAGCGGCCGGGTCATGAACCCGAGCCTCGCTGAGTACCATGTTCCCGTGCACATGGATGTCCCAAAGATCGATGTGATGTGGACCGACATTCCCGACCCGCACGCGCCCATGGGCGCGCATGGCGTCGGCGAGATTGGCATCACCGGCGTAGGCGCCGCAGTGGCGAACTCGATTTACAACGCCTGCGGCAAACGTATTCGTAACTTGCCGATTACGCTCGACAAGCTGCTTTGAGCCGCTGACAAGCGATTGCAGAACACCGGCGGCTCCGCTCGCCGGGCGGCCACGCCGATCGCCTCATCGGCCGACCGGGAACGGCGATTATCCGGCGCCGCCTATTGCCTGTACCTGTCGCTGCCCTCATCATGCCGAAAAGCGCCTAAAGGGCGCCCAGGGAGCATCAGCCGACCCGTGTCGACGCGGGCGGCGGAGCAAGCATGGTTTTCAACTCGCTCACGTTTGTGGTCTTTTTTGCGTGTGTGCTGGGGCTGCACTCGTTGCCGCTTCCCTGGACGATCAAAAAGATCGACCTGTTGATTGCGAGCTATCTCTTCTACGCGGCTTGGAATCCGCCGTTCGTCATCCTACTGTGGGTGTCGACCGTGATCGACTGGTATGCCGCCCAGGGACTGGTAAAGGCGCGGCGCCAGGCGGCGCGACACGCTTGGATGCTGCTCTCGGTAACCGCGAATCTCGGCATGCTGGGATACTTCAAATACGGGCAGTTCCTGCTCGATAATTTCCGCGCGCTCGCGTCGGCCGTCGGTCTCGACTATCACCCCGCCCACTACGACATCGTCCTGCCGGTCGGCATATCTTTCTATACCTTCGCCACCATGTCGTACACGCTCGATGTGTATTTACGGCGCGCGGCGCCCGCACGAAATTTACTCGACTACGCGCTGTTCGTGACGTTCTTTCCCCACTTGGTGGCAGGTCCCATCATGCGCCCGTCGGAGTTGGTGCCGCAGTTTGCGCAGCCGCGCCGCGCCACCGGCGAGCAACTCCGCTTCGGCCTCGCGCTCATGACGCTCGGCCTGTTCAACAAGATCGTGTTGGCCGACAGCTTCTTGTCCAGTGTCGCCGAGCGCGTCTACGACAGTGACAAGATTCCGGGGGCACTCGACGCGTGGGCGGCGACGCTCGCCTTCAGCGGGCAGATTTTCTGCGATTTCGCCGGCTACTCGACTACTGCGATCGGGGCGGCACTGTGCCTCGGCTTCGCCATGCCCGATAATTTTCGTTTCCCCTATGCGGCGGTGGGATTCTCGGATTTCTGGCGACGCTGGCACATCACGCTGTCATCCTGGCTGCGCGACTACCTCTACATTCCGCTCGGCGGCAACCGTCATGGCGCGCGACGCACCTACATCGCGCTGATGAGTACGATGTTGCTTGGGGGCTTGTGGCACGGCGCGAACTGGACCTTCGTAGCTTGGGGTGGGTTGCATGGCTTGTTTCTCGCTGTCGAGCGAGCGCTACGCGCGCGGTTCGCCAATTACCGCCCGAGTCCGCGGGTCTTTGTCCTGCTCGGCCTGCTCACTTACACCCTGGTGAACGTGACCTGGGTATTCTTCCGCGCCAAGACGTTCGGAAAAGCATGGAGCGTGCTGCGCGGCATGGTGGGGCAGAACGCAGCCGCGCGGCCGATTCTAGCGACGTTCAGCCTGCTGTCTGCGGCAGCGATCGTGGGGGCCCTCGTGCTCACTCACTGGCTGATGCGGGCACGCACGCTCGAATCGGTCATAGAGCGTGCGCCGCCGGCCGCGGTGTGTGGGATCTGGGCGCTCATGGCTTTTGCAATAGTGATTACGCAAGGATCCGCAAGTGCCTTCATCTATTTTCAGTTCTGAGGACGGCGGCGACGCAGCAGCCGGCGATGCGCGCCCGGATGCAGAGCATCGGCCAGGTGGTCGCGACCGTTACGCGCGCCAGACGGCGGCCGATCGTCCGGGCGTCGCGCAACCGGTGCCGGTCCGTCCCGTGCCGCAGCAGCCGTGGGCAAAGATCCTGCTTGGCGTCATGGTGCTGCTTACGCTGCTCGTCGCAGGGTGGGAGTCCTATTGGCGCGGCTATGACGCGAAGCCGGGCATCAGCAACACCTACGCCCTATGGGCAATCCAGCGGAATCGAATCGACAAGGACAAAGGAAACGCAACCGTGTTGGTCGGCGGCTCGAGGGTGTACTACGACGTTCAGTTGCCCGTTTGGGAGCGCCTGGACGGACAGCGCCCCATACAGCTCTCCTTCGAGGGTACATCCCCGTTGACCTACCTGGAGGATCTCGCGGCGGATCCCAAGTTCGTGGGGCGCGCGCTGGTTGGAGTGGAACCCGACCTTTTCTTTTCGGGATTCGAATATCACGGGGCAGCCGTGCGTTATACACATAGGGAATCACCCTCGGAGTACATCGGGCAACAACTCTCCATGCGCCTGATCGAACCGTACCTGGCTTTCGACGACCCCGATTTTGCACTCCAGACGGTGCTCGAGCGCCAAGCGTGGCCGGAGCGTCCGGGTAAGCACGTGTACCTCGAGCCGCGCAAGCTTGGCTATCATGAAGCCGATCGAAATACATACGTTTGGGATAAGGTGTCCGACGATCCGGAATACCGCGACTTGTGGCGACGCATTTGGCGTGACGTGTTCGAGCCGGGGCCGGATGATCCGACCCCTGCGGAAGCGCTACTGACGGAAAAGCAGCAAATTGAACGCGCCGCTCGGGTGGTGACCAAGCTGCGGGCACGGGGTGTGCAGGTGCTGTTCGTGCGCATGCCGAGCAGCGGCGAATATCTGGCCTACGAAAATCGCGCGTTCCCGCGCGCAACGACCTGGACCGCGCTGCTCACCGCCACCGGGGCGCCGGGGATTCATTTCGAGGACTATCCCGAATTACAGGGGTACGAGCTGCCCGACTGGTCGCACATGACGCATTCGGAGGCCGAGCGATTCACTGCAGCGCTGTACGGCGTGGTCACGCGCGATTTCTGGCATACGCAGCGATGAGTTCTTCCGACGCGAATTTCGCAATCGTGAGTGACTGCTGAAGATAGGTCAGGGGCTGGCAGGCGCTGGGGCGAGCCCCCCGACCGGGGGATCCCGCGGGCCGTAGGAGCGTCGTTACACTCGTTTCCATGAGTAGACCGCCGGGCTCTTCAGCTGAACGCCTGCTAGCGCTCGACTTGAGCGGGGGCCGCATCTTCTCCCTCAACGTCGATGGCTCGGACCCAAAAACGCTGGTCACCGGATGTCGGCTCCCGGACGCCCTCGCGGTCGATTCGGCGGCGGGCTATATCTACTGGACCAATATGGGCGTTCCGCACAGGAATGACGGCTCGATCGAACGCGCGGACCTCGACGGGGGCAATCGTCGATTCGTCATTCCGGAAGGGGGCACGTTCACGCCGAAGCAACTTCACTTGGAGAAGAGGAGCCGCAAGCTTTATTGGTCGGACCGCGAGGGCATGCGCGTGATGCGCGCCAACCTCGACGGCTCGCAGGTCGAGACACTCATCCAGACCGGCGAGGGCGAAGGCGACCGGCGCGATCCAACGAACTGGTGTGTCGGGATCGCAGTCGATCCGATTTCCGGCCAGATGTACTGGACCCAGAGAGGCGCCGATGAGTCTGGGCACGGGTGCATCTATCGCGCGGGCATCGATATCCCCCGCGGTCAGACACCGACGAACCGGCTCGATGTCGAAGCGCTGTTCGAAGGCCTGCCGGAGCCGATCGATCTGGAACTCGATCTCGTACATCGCGTCCTCTACTGGACCGATCGGGGCGATCCGCCGCGCGGCAACAGCGTGTGTCGTACGCCGATCGAGGGCCGTCGCAACCAGGAGATCGTCCTCGGCCACTTGATGGAAAGCATCGGCATTGCACTGGATGTATCAGCCGATCGGATGTTCGTCACGGATCTCGCCGGCTCGATCTACTCGGCACGCCTTGACGGATCGGAAAAGCGCCCCATCGCAATGGCCCAGGGAAAGCTCGCGGGCGTTGCCTTCGCGGCGAATCTTTGAACCATCATCGAGGAACGCAAAATCAAGTCAAAGTATGCCGAGCGCCCGCGCTCGAACCATTGCACCGGTGCGGTTCTTGACGTTGAGCTTGCCGTAGACATTGTGCAGGTGCCACTTGAGCGTGCCTTCAGAGACAAAAATAGCTTCGGCGATCTCCTTGTTGCTCAGGCCTGACTCCAGGCGCTTCAGGATCGACAACTCTCTCTTCGTCAGCTCTTCGCCCTTGCCGGTCGGGGCGCCTGCTTGAACCTCAGGCGTGTTCATCGCATGCTGCAGGCGCCGCGCCAGGGGCGCAGCCTCTGAGCCGCGCAGTTGCTCCACATCGAGTCGATCGATCAGCGCACGGAGCTCTCGACCTTCATCGAGGAACACTCGAACATAACTTCTCGGAGCCGCGATGGTGAGTGCTCGACGCACGTCCGCCAAGGCGCTCGGCCAGTCCCCGTCCTCCTTCGCAGCAAGGGCGCGCAAGACCAGCAATTCCACCGAACGGTGAGTGAGCTTGCGCTGCTGGCTATTTTCGATGGCGGTATCCAGCGCCTCGACGACGGCTCGCGGCGATTGCTTGAGCAGGTAACGCGAGGCGGCGCGCAATGCCTTGTCGGAGTTCAGTGGCGGAGCGCCACTGCGGGGCGGCAGTTCGTGGAACTCGAAGCGCGTTGCCACGAGCCTCGCCTCCTCGTGACGTCCCACGCGCGCGAGACTACGACACTCTTCGGCCGCCAGCGACAGGGTCACGCGCCGCCAGCCGCGCTGTTCACCAAATTCCTGTCCCTCTCTCAGCATCGCCAATGCGCCGCTCTCATCGCACCGCAGTTGCTGGATGCGCGCTTGCGTCAAGTGCGCGACGATCACCGCGTCGGCCTGGGCGTATTCGTTCACGCGGCTTTGCGCCAGTTCGATATGCGCGAGGGCCTGCTCGATCTCGTCGAACTCGTAAAAGATGCCGGCAAGGAGCGCGTGAAGCATGCCGGACTGTCCGGGATGACCGTGGAGTTTTTTCTCGATTAGCTCGAGTCCTCGCGTGCAGGCAAGTCTCGCGTCGAAATAACTCCCGCGCTTGAGGTGCAGCACGGCCTCCAGGTAGGCGGTCCAGCTCAGCGCATAGTAGCCTTCGCTCTGTTCGAGCCAACGCCGCGTCTGGGCAACTGTTCCGAGACCCTCATCGATGTAGCCGCGCGTCTTGTGTCCAAAACTCAGGACGTTCCCCATCACACCCTTGCGCCTCAGCGACGCCTCTGGCCAGCGTGCCAGCCACGCTGCCGCCAATTCGCCGCCCCGCATTCCGTCATCGCGCAAGCCAACCGACATCGCCGCCTGCATTTCTACCGCGCAACGCAACTCCTCGATGGTGCGGGTGTCCTCATGCGATTGTGCGGCGAGATTCTTCAGCAGTTGCTGGAGGCGGTAGATCTGTGCTTCGTATTCCTGATGCCGGGGAAAGAACGAGAGCGCAAACGCGTACTGGATACGAATGACCGGATGTCGATCGACGCAATCCTCGGGAAGGGCGTTCATCCAGCGCAGGATCGTCTGATGGTACCCGCGGCGAAAGACGAGTTCCTCCACACTATCGGCGACCCAGCGCGTGGCCCGCTCCCACTCCTCGGCCCGGATCAAGTAATTTACGGCGTCTTCGACATAGGCATTGGCATGCAACCACCGTGCTCCCCGCACCAGACACTCTCTCGCTTGCGCTGGCTCTGTTCGGCGATATGTCTCGCGGAAAAATTCACCGACCAGGTGATGAAAGCGCACCCATTCCCAGGATCGATCCAGCGGGATCAGAAAGAGATTGCGCGTGCGCAGGCCGAGCAACGCCTGCTCGGCGTCATCGACTTCTGTGACGGCTTGGGCGAGCGGTGCGCAGATGCGATCGAACATCGAGATACGGAATACGATTTCCCGAGTTCGTTGGTCCATCTGTGACAAGACCATGTCGCATAGATAGTCGACCACGCTCGTGTCGGTGCCGGCGAAGCGGTGGATGAACGCTTCCGGTTCGCTCGATTCCGCGAGCACCAGCGCCGCAAGCTCCAGGGCCGCGGGCCAACCTTCGGTTTTAGTGAGCAACGCTTGCAAATCGGGCGTCGGCAGGTCTCGTCCAAGGCGGCTTCTGTAGAATTGGGCGACTTCCTTTGCGTCAAATTGCATTTGTTCGGGTCCCAACTCGAGTAGCTGGCTCCGTACCCGGAGACCACTCAGCCGCAGGCCGTGGCCCTGGCGGGTGCCGATGACATACTGCAGGGGTTGGGGCGCGTAGTTGATCAACCAATCGAGGATGCCGCGAACTTCGGATCCCTGGACAAGTTGCAGGTCATCCAGGAACAGCACGATACGGTGTTGGACCTGCGCGAGGTCAGCCGCAATCGTCTCCAGCAGAGACCTGGAGCCACCCGTGAAGTCGACGGCGAGGTCTTTCGCAACGTCTTTCCCAATGTGCGCACTGGCCGTCTGCAATGCTGCGATCAAATGACGTAGAAAGCGGGCCGCGTCGTTGTCGTCTTCATCGAGGGAAAGCCACGCACAAGAGACCCCGTGCTCTCGAAGTCGTGTGTGCCATCGAGCCATCAGAGTGGACTTACCGTATCCGGCAGGTGCGGCCACGACGACGACCGGAAAGATGCCGTCCAGCACGTCGCTGGACGAATCAAGCCTCGGCCGAGGCAACGCCTTCCTCGTCCCGGTGGCGGGAAACAGCTTGCCCTGGCTTATGGCGCGTTCTTGTCGGTCGCTGGTCATTACGCTCGAGCCTGGGTCCAGGGGACTCGAACCTATCTAACCCCTAACTTCGGTTAGGTGCAACAGGAACGGTCGCAAGGCAAGATTTACCCACGTCGACTCGGCTGAAAGGTCAAAAGATGTCTGACAAGGACCAACTTGGCGCAAATCCGCCCGCTTGATGCACGATCCATGTCTCCGAGAGGCTCAATTCAAGCTGTGCGTCCATCATCTTTCGCGGTTCTCGGACCGCGCACGCAGGCCGATGCATTGGAATCACGATGCGCCCGGCTTTCTCCGAACCCTCTGCTCATGCGCGCCTGGCGGAGCCTCGTTGAACTTCGTATCGACGATGCCTTGGCGACCATCGCACAGTTCCAAGATGAGATTGTGCGTGCCGACGCCCCGGTGGGGCCGAGATCGCGGGAGTTTGCCGAGGTTCTGAGAGCGATGCTGCTTGTGCTCAAGAGCCATGACGGCGCCCCGGTGCGGGCAGCGCTTGCCGTTGCGCCACAGGACCGCCGCCGACCCACGCAGTCGCTGAGTCCTCGCGAACGCAGCATCCTGCACTCGATGAGCCACGGACTTTCCAACAAACGCATCGCTCAAGAGCTGCAGATCGCCCCCGAGACCGTAAAGTCCCACGTCAAAAGCATTTTCATCAAGCTCGCCGTGCAGACGCGCGCCCACGCCGTATCGACGGCCAGCGGCCTGGGACTACTCTGACCGCGCTCCGATGATCGCTCAGGGCGCGGCGTCCGTACCCTCGATGCCGATCGCTCCCATGGAGAGCGCCAGCGCGGCCGTAGCCGTGTGCGCACCCGCCCGCGCATCTTCAACCTGCGTATCGCCCTGGACGACGGCGTTCTCCTCGGTGGCGAGATCCGTATAGGTCCCGATCCCTTGGCGGTAGGAACGCAGGGCGGCATTGTACGCGGTGCGTGCAGCCTGGCTTAACACGACGGCGGCGTCATACTCGGCGAGGCTGGTGACCACGCCGTTGTACGCGTGCACCACTTGTTGTGAGGCGGAGTCGCGCGCGCTCGCCAATTGCTCTTCTGCCTCCCGCACCTTTGCATCGGCCATGGAGATGCGATTTCGTCGCGTACCGCCGTCAAAGAGCGGGACGCTGAACGATAGGAAAATGTTCTGCCCGGGGCGGTCGATATGCGAATAACGGCCCCCGTCGGAATTCAGCGAGCCGATATTCTGAAAGGCCTGCCCCGCGAGTTCGATCACAGGATAATAGGATCGTCGCTCGCCCTTGAGCGTGGCTTCGGCCGCATCTACTTTGCCGAGTGCTGCGATGACCTCGGGACGGTGCGCGAGGGCTCGATCGATCGCCTTGGACACGCTGTCGGCCGGAGCAGGCGGTAGCGGCAACTCTGAACTATCCATCACATCTATTTCCGTGGCGGCGGGCACTCCGAGGGCGGCGATGAGATTTGCGCGGGCCGTTCTCTCGGCACCTTCGGCTGCGGCGAGCGTATAGCGTGCTTGCGCCGTTTGCCGCTGTGCCTGCGCCACGGCCACCACTGTGGCAAGGCCGTTGTTCTGCTTGGCGGTGGCGGCATCCTCCGTGATAAGAGCGGTACTCAAGGCTTTCTGTGCGGCATGGAGCCTACCGCGCGCCGCGCCCAAGTCGAAATACGCTCGCGACACTTCGAATATGAGTTTCTGATGGGCGCCGGTGAACGCGACGTTGGCGACGAAGGAGTCTGCGCGCGCGGCTTGCAATTGGGCATCGCGGCGGCCAAAATCGAAAAGCAGCCATTTCAGCGCCAGCGCGGGAATGATTTCTCGCGTATCGGAGACGAAATAGCCCGCCGGCACGAGATTTTTTGGCATGGGCAAGGGCGTGTGCTGAAAGCCGCCGATTGCCTGCAGAGAAAGCTGCGGGAGGTATGCGCTTTCGGCGAGGCCGATGCTCGCGGCCGCTTCGCGCGCGCCTTCCCAGGCTGCCCGAGTAGCAGGGTTTTCTCTTTCTGCCAGATCCACCAGCGCGGCAAGGTCGTATTGCTTCTGGGGAACCGCGAAACCGGTATCACCCAGAGCGGCGGCCCGGCGGCTCGCCGATTCCGGAATGGCCCACGGCTGCTCGGCGCCCGGTGGCGCCTGCGCCGCTGCCAAATCGGCGAGCAGGAGGCCGCCAAAAAGAGTCAAACCGATCGCCAAACATTCAGTATATCGCCGAGGCAACACGCCGGACCTCCGACTCGAGTTGTCCAATGGCACGCAGTGCCTGGCGTGCGTCGGGTTCCATAGCAGCCGCCGGCGAGGACGCACCGGAAACGGGACCTGGGGGCACTGGCTGATTTGCCGAGAGGTTATCTGCGGCCGACTCAGCCCAGTCGGCCAATCGGGCGGTGGACGCCGGGTCGGCGTAGAGAGAAATGGGCTCCGTCGCCACGACGAACGCCGCCGCCGCGAGCCGCTCGATACCTGTAAGGGGAGGAACGCTGCGGCTCTTGAGCGCATCACTAGACAACATTCGCAGCTCGAAGAGGCTCAAGGTGCGCAAATGATCGGCCCTCATCAGTGCTTGAATGGTGAGCATGCGAGCCTCCTCGGGATGAGGCGGCCGGCGGATCACCGCCCCAATCGCGCGCAATGCCTCCACCAGTGCGGCACGAACGCCGGATCTGGCGGACTGAGGCCAAAACGAACTGAATACAATGGTGATCACGATATTTCCGAGCAGAATGCCGGCGACTCGGTCGCGAAGAACGGTGAGATCCGTCGCGGGCGCGTACCCTTGCAGAATCCCGAGGAAAAAGGCGAATGCGATTTGCAGGCCCGCGTAGGCAAGCAGTTCACTGCTCGTTGCTATCCAGGCGGCGCCGACCGACACGACCGCGATCAGTAGACACAGCTCGCCGATATCTGTGAGGTGGGGGAGCACAAAGACTATGCACCCGGCGGCGATCAGTCCGCCGATGACGGCGCCGGATAATCTGAGGAGCAACTTATGCACGGTCTCGCCGAGGCTCGAGAGCGCGACGAAAAAGCACGTGACGACTGCGGTGCGCATCCCTGGCCAGTCGAGAAGTGTGTAAATAGCATAGGAAATCATGACCGCCATCGTGGTCTTCAGGGCAAATTGCCAATGCACTGGATCGTTGAACGCGTCGATGACGAAGGGTCGTCGAGGTGGGTGGGGTGCTTTAGTCGTCTCAGGCGGTGAGTCCGGGTGAGCTATGGCTGCGGCGAGGACGGACAGCGTGCTGAACAAGGCAATCAACGCCGGGGCTTGTTCGATGCTCGCGTCGACCCATCGCGCGGGCGTTATCCGGGATTCATCCGTTGACGGGGCGGTGTCCGACCCGATGGCGATTCTACAGGCCCGCAACCGGCTCGCCAGATTCTCTCGCAGAGCATCCGGCATATCGTCGGGGAGGGCCTCGAGGATCACCAGCGCCTCGAGAAGCGCACGTATTGCCGATACCGTGAGCCGGCCGGGTAGCGGCTCCTTTCCGGCGCTGTGTTGCGCGGTCTCGAGCAGTGGTATGAGACGCGCGCGCCATTGAGGAAGGGATTTACGATGATCGCCGCTTGCAAGCGATGCCTCCAACTCCTTCAGGACCTTTCGGACTGTACGGTCGATGAATACGCTGGCGCCCTGACCAAACAGCAGATTGACGATGAGCGTCACAGCTATCGGTACGAATATCACCACCCATGCCCACAAGGTCGCACGTGTCAGGGCTTCAGGGCTGGGTATGTCATCGACCAGTGTCTGCAGCAAAACGATGACGAAGCCGGCCAGGTAGGAGATGGGGCCGAGCGCAAACGTGCGCGCCGTGAACATGGCAGCAAAGGTCGCCATCGCCATGAGGGGCAATCGTAGTGCCGGTTCGGAAGTGTCGATGAGCTCGAGGATCAAGGTCAGGAGAATCGCGAGGGTGGCGGCAGCCAACGCGCCGAGTCCCGACGTCACGGTCGCATTCTTCTCGTCTTTGCTGATCAGAAAAACGATATAGGCCATGTAGGCGGCCTCGGGAATCTGAAAGACCATCGCGATGGCGACTGTGATGGCGCATCCAGTCGCGATGCGCGCGACGGCTGCCCAGCGTCCCTCTCTCGGCGCCAACTCGAGGGCCAGCAGTTCCAGGAACGGCCGACGCGATCGGTGGGGTTCAGCGAGCGCCGTCATGATGCATTTTGACGGATGCGGTCAGTCCCACGTGCATCGCAAAAGGGGGCGGGTTATCGAGCCGGACCCAGACGGGGAATCTCTGCGCGACTACGACCCAGTTGAGGTCGCGGCCGACGACGGGAAGACCGGGACCGTCTTGATCAGTGGATTGCACGCCCGCGCCCAAGCTTTCCACCCGCCCCGCAAAAGCGTTGTCGCTCTCGGACATGGTCCACACGGTCGCTCGGTCGCCGACCGCGATTCGCGGCAATTCGGTCTCCCGAAAGTCGGCGATGGCGTACCACGCATCGGACTTGATGAGACTGAAGAGCGGATGTCCGGCCACGGCAAAGGTCCCTTCCGCGATCTGCAATCCGACCACCTTTCCGGCAAATGGAGCGCGCAGAGTCGTCAAATCACAGTTGCGCGCCGCGTTGGCCTCGGCCGCTTCTGCACCTTCCAATTGGGCCTCCAGGCTCAAGGTGTCCCCCACCGCCTCGCGGGCCTGGGTGGCGCTTTGGGTGAGCGCCTGGAGGGAGGCCTCGGCGGCCGCTTCGTTGGTCTTGGCTTCGTCCAGCTGCTGTTGAGTCACAAAGCCGGGACCGACCAGCGGCTCGAGGCGGCGACGCGTGTCCTCGGCATACTTCAGCTGATCACGTGCTTTTTGTACTTGGCTCATCGCCGCCTGGACGCCGGAACCTTGGGAGGTGACTTGACGGCCCGTGAGAGCGATCTGCGCTTTGAGCGCGGCCACCTGAGCGCGCGCCTGGCGCAGTTGGAATTCATACGGGGCCTGATCAATGACGAGCAGCGGTGCTCCCTTGGCGACATCTTGGTCGTTGGTTACGGCGATCTCTACAATTCGTCCGCTGATCTCCGACGCCATCGCCACGCTATATGCAAAAATGCGCGCATCGTGCGTGCGCGGCCGCCGATCGATCGCGAAGAGAACGAATACGCCCAAGAGGACGGCCAGTCCGATTACGGTCCCGGCGATTACCTTTCCCCGGAGCGATGCGCCTTCACTCATATTCGTTCTTCAAGAAAGCCATATCAGCCACATCGCGAAGGTGCCCGCACACGCAATCGACAACATGACTACGAACGGGACGGGTAATTCCTCGAGCAGCCCCGAGGCTTTGAAAATCGTCCGGGCGATGAGTGCCAACGCAATCCCGACCAGGGCGCAAACCATCCATGACGGGAAATACGATCCCAAGATGTTGCGCGACGGGGCGCCGTCGCACCCATCCAGCAAACCGAGCACCGGCGCCGCTGGCCACCACCGAGCCGCAGTCGGAACGCGGTATAAGGCGCCGCCTCGTGCCTCTGAATTTGTCGCAACACCCATGAGTAGGGCAGTGTCATCGGTTTGGACATCGCCAGCAGTCCCCCGTTTGGGGGAGCGGCGATTTCGACAGATTCGGCGTACAGGTCGGAGCTGGCGCGAGCAACTGCTGCGAGTCTACACTTTCGTCATCGACTCCCCCGATGGGGGGATGGATCCCTGCAAGGTATCGCGGCAGGATCGTACCGCCGTACGGCGGGGAACCCCGCTGTTTGAGCGTGGCCGAATCCATGGGGACTTATGCTGTGCGTGTCGAGGATCCCGGCGAACTGAAATCGTCGATCTCGACAGCCTTCGCCCACGACGGCCCGGCCGTCATCGACGTGCTCACCGATCGGCAGGAGCTCGTCATGCCGCCCGAGATCAAGCTCGAGCAAGCGAAAGGATTCAGCCTGTGGATGATGAAGGCGGTACTGAATGGGCAGGCGAACGAGCTCGTGGATGTGGCAAAGACGGCGCTCCTCCGCTGATCCGAAATCCCGAATCGCGGCTCTCCGGCATCAACTAAGGATGCGCTTCGCACGCGCCGGCGAAAGGGTAGGGCGCCCTGCGCCAAGACCTACCGGCGAGTTGGCTCAGTTCATCTCAGACGATTTCTGGGCTCGTTGATTGTTGTCTTTTTGCTTTTGGATCGTCAACGAAACAGCCACGTCGAAGGCATTGTGTATGCCGATGAACAGCAGCAGCATAAGCGCCGCGGCGACGCAATACAGGGCCAGCTCCAGTCTGTACCAGATAAGAAAAGCCGTGGCGAGAAGCGTGCCATAGTCGAAGGTCGGCAATATGACGTGCCAGACCCAATCCTCGACGACTGGAACATACTGAGCGGCGAAGCGACGCACGTTGTTGGCGATTACCGCGGTGTAGATTAGGGCCCCAATTCCGCAGATCGCCAAACCAACGCTGAGACTGAGGATTGTCTGATGAGGCACGCTCAGGTACGCAGCGAGCGCAAGCACGGTTCCGAAGTGGACGATCGTCGGCGTGATGTAGCCCTTCATGCCTGCGGGGTGGGCGCGCCGCGCCTCCGATAGAAGCGCGATGACGACGAAAGTAAGGCCGATGAGACCCCCAGCGGCCGATCCGAGGATGACGTAGAAGTTGTCCCACCCCTCCAGTATTTTCATTCTCGCGGTATCCAGAATAAGGAGCCCAGCCGATCATCATAACGCGGCGCTAACGAGGCGCGACTTCTCGGTGCTCTTGGAGGCAACGATCGCCTTGCCACATTATCGGCAGGGAGGGACAATTCATAGCGCAGCTTATCGGCGTAAGTGCTTGTTCAGAAAGAACAAAATTCGGATGAGGTGAGGCTCTTCTTGCGCGATGTGTGGTGGAGGTTGCCCTCGAGGATGCCGCATACGCTCGGGCAGGGAGATGGCCGCCCATTCTTTCGGCGCCTGCACGTGGCACTTTTCGAGGACCCGATTTCGATCTCATCTATGTAGGCGAGATTTGGTCGCCTACGGTTCTACTCTTAATTAACTTAAACGAGGAGTCATCATGAATGTCAAGACAAACGTGAAAGCCGGATGGGACAAGAAGCCCGGTTCGCACTAAATCTCAATATGACGGTTCGTCGAACCGTTAATCATTAGAGATTGGGCACGGTGTTCGGCGTAAGCCGGGTACCGTGCTTTTCATTCCGAGGGCGTCCTTCCCTTATTCGCCGGAGTGATGCAGTGATGGCACTTTCCCCTGGTTCGATTTCGATCTCCATAGGTGTATGAGCGATTTCGCGCGCACCTTCTCGCGGCTCCGAGTGGATCGCATTAACGCGACGGTTTGGATGCTTGCGGGCGCCCTCGCGGTTCTTATCGCCTGGCTTTGTTGGGCCGTCTTCGTACAGGTCTCTCTCTACGAGGTTTCCTCGGAAGCGCGCGTCGAACTGGATGGGGCCACCTATCCGGTTGCTTCGCCGTTCTTGGGCCGCATCGTTGCAACGAATCTACGAGTCGGACAGCAGGTGCAACGCGGCGACTTGTTGGTGGAACTGGATTCGATGCCGCAGCAATTGCAACTCAGCGAAGCTCAAGTACAAGAGCAGGGGCTTGAACCCCAATTGTCGCGGCTGCATGCCCAGATCGAGGCGGAGCAAGCCGCACGAGGCGAGGACGGACAAAGCGCACGCCTTACCGCAAAGGAAGCTCAGAATCGAGTGAGCGAAGCGGAAATGCCGGCGCGTTTCGCCGAGCAGGATTTGGAACGCGTCCGCAAACTGGCCGCGCAACACCTCGTTTCCGTCCACGATCTCGACAAGGCCGAGAGCGAAGCGGGTCGTCTGCGGGCGGCGGTCTCGGCCTTGGAAGTGGCTGCGAGCCGGGTTCCGCAGGATCACGCGGCACGTGATCGCGATCGCGAAGTACGCATCGCTCGCCTCCAGGGAGAAATTTCGACCTTGGATGCGCAGTGGGCAACGCTGAACGCGGAGACCTCACGCCTGACCTATGAAATCGAGCGGCGGCGCATACGCGCGCCGGTCGATGGACGGATCGGCGAGGCGGAAAATTTGAGAGTCGGCGCAGTGATCACCGAAGGCGAGCAGCTCGGTTCGGTCGTGCCCTCCGGTCACCTGCTCGTGGTCGCGCAGTATCCGCCGGCGGCCGCATTCGGCCGCATCCGCGCCGGCGAGCCCGCCGTCCTCCGGCTTGATGGATTTCCCTGGACCGAATTCGGTACCGTGTCCGCGACGGTTGAGCGCGTTGCGCAAGAGGTACGGGATGGTAAGGTCAGAGTGGAGCTCGCCTTGTCGGATAAGTCGAGCTTTCGTGGCACCTTGCAGCATGGGATGCCAGGAACCCTTGAAGTGACCGTCGAGCGAGTGTCGCCGTTGGGCTTGACGCTGCGCACGGCCGGCCAATGGCTGACGCATCCGCTTTGAAGCGCCGTTACCTGATACCGGAGGTCGTGCAAACATCCGCCATGGATTGTGGACCGGCGGCACTGAAGGCGCTATTCGGCGGGTTCAATACCTACTTGTCCTACGGGCGGCTTCGAGAAGCTTGTCAGACAGACGTGGATGGAACCTCCATTGACACTATCGAGATCATTGCGGGTCAGCTGGGTTTGGCGAGCACGCAATCGATGCTGCCCGCCGACCTCGTGTTGTTGAAGAGTTCAGCTTGTCTGCCCGCCATCGTGGTGACCTTAAGCAGTGGAGCAACGCACTTTGTCGTCCTGTGGCGGGTCCATGGGCCGTGGGTGCAGGTGATGGACCCCGCTGCGGGGCGTTTGTGGATGTCACGCCGTCACTTTCTGAATTCGCTGTACATTCACGAACACGCGGTACCGGCCGCTGCTTGGCAGGAGTGGTCGCACTCCGAAGTTTTTACCGCCGCGCTCGAGGATCGAATGCGCGGTTTGTCTATGCCCGTCACAATCTGGCCCGATCGCGCGCACCAGGACGCGGCGCTGCGCCTGGCGGGAACAATGCGAGCGAACGGAAAGTTGCGCGGCAGCATGGAAACGCGGGAGCTGCTCGACTTGTGCAAAGATAATGCGGCGGGTATCCCGCGAGACTTTTGGACCGTGCGCGCGCACCCGCAGGACCCTGAGCAACTGATCATGCGAGGTGCCGTGTTGCTGAGCGCCAGCAATAATGTGGTTGAGTGCGACCATACGGCGATTCCACCTTCGCTGCAGCGCGTGCGCACCGAACCTGCGCCTAAGATATGGGGCGTCGCGTGGGCGGTTTTGCGCGAGTCCGGGTGGTTGCTGCCGGCAATGACCGCAATCGGCGTGTGTGCGGCCGCCTTCGGCACGGTGATCGAAGCGCTGCTGTTTCGCGGACTCTTCGATATGGGTCGTCACTTGCAGTCCACCGCTGAGCGATTTGGCGCGATCGTCGCACTGCTGATTTTCTTGTCGATAAATTTGGCGCTGGATTGGCCGGCCTCCCTGGGGTTGCACCGAATTGGGCGGCAATTCGAGCTGGGACTGCGAGCGCGCTTTTTGATGAAGGTGCCGCGATTGAGCGATCGATATTTTCAATCGCGTCTGATCTCGGATATGGCGTTCCGCGCTCACTGGCTGCAGCTGCTGCGTCAACTGCCCGGCGCCGCGGGACATGTCTTGAGTTTGGTGACCAGCATTGCGGTCACCTGCGTGGCCATCGCCTGGGTATACCCCGGCACCGCGCTGCTGGTCGGCGTCGCCGCGATTGCGGCGTGCACGATCCCTCTGTTGATCCTGCCTGCGATGGGAGAACGGGACCTCCGCTTTCGGGAGATCAGCGCCTCGCTCGGCACTTTCTATCTCGATTCGCTTTTGGGTTCTCGCGCAGTGCAGGCGCACAGCGCGGAGCGGTCCATGCGTGCGGCGCACGCAGGACAATTGCGGAAATGGGCTGCGGCCGGGTTGCACCAACAAGCCTTGTTTGTCCGCGCCGAGACATTGCAAATGGCGCTGACCTTCGGATTCGTCATCGCCCTGGTGTATCGCCAAGCGTCTGCCTTACAAGGTCCCGCGGGCCTTCTGCTGCTGATCTACTGGTCGATAGCCATACCGTCGCTGGGTCAAGAAGTCGCCGCGGCGGCGCGTAGCTTGCCTGCCATGCGTAATACCCTGCTCAGATTTTTGGAGCTCATAGGGTCGCCCGACGAGGAGACGGGATACACCTCGAGGTCGACAAACGTCGGCGGCGTGGAGATCGACATGGACGCCGTGACCGTGGTGATGGCGGGACGCAAGGTGCTTGAAGATGTCACTCTGCATATCGGGCCAGGCGAGCAAGTCGGCATCGTCGGCGTGTCGGGCGCAGGAAAATCTTCCCTGCTGGGATGCTTGTTGGGCTGGCACCCGGCCTCGACCGGGAGCGTGCGGGTTGACGGCGTTCCGCTTGACGCCGCGCGCCTCAATGCATTGCGCCACAGTACAGCTTGGATAGATCCCCAAGTTCATCTGTTTCGTTCGAGCCTGTACGAGAATCTGCGCTACGGGAACGGAGCCGACCCTGCGGCCTCGATCGAAGAAGCGATCGATGTGGCCGATCTTGACCACGTGTTGCGGCGTTCTTCGGACGGCTTGCAAACCGCTGTCGCCGAGGGGGGCGCCTCGCTGTCCGGTGGCGAAGGACAGCGGCTGCGTGCAGCCCGCGCTTTCGGGCGCCCCGGCGTGCGCCTCGCCATTCTCGATGAGCCCGCCCGTGGTCTCGGGCGCGAACAACGAAGGCGTCTCTTGATCAATGCGCGTCGGCGTTTTTCGCGAGCGACGCTGCTGTGCATTACCCATGATATTTCGGACACACTGGATTTCGACCGCATATTGGTAATCGAGAACGGGCGAATCGTCGAGCAAGGACCCCCGCAGTCGCTGCGCGCCATTGGCGGCTCGCGCTACCAACAGTTGCTGGATGAAGAAGAGGCGGTAAGCCGCGAACTGTGGGGCCACACCAAGTGGCGCCGCTGGCGCCTGTCGCGCGGCGCGCTGAGTGAATCCAAGAGAACCGTCTCATGAGCACAACCCTGACTGCCTACCTCGATCGCCTTGGGCCCGCCTCTGAATCTGCGCGCCCCGCGACCGAGAATCTTGACGACGCGCCGATCACGCTTGCGTCGCAACTACGAGCCTCTCGCCTTGAGTGGCAGGCAGCGGCGCTCGTCGCGGTCCATCTGCTGGAAACTCTAGTGATGCTGGCCAGTTGGGCGTGCGTTGGATACGGCGCGTTGAGCGGACGACTCGATGCAGGATGGCTGGCTGCATGGGCATTGGCGCTCGGCACCTCCGTGCCGCTTCGCGCAGCGGCCACCTGGCTGCAAGGTGTCGTGGCAATCGGATTCGGCGGTATTTTGAAACAGCAGTTGCTGATCGGCGCTCTGTCGATGGACAGCGACATGATTCGCGCCAAGGGTACTGGCGAACTCATGAGCGAGGTCCTCGAGGCGGAATCGATCGATGGTTTGGGCGCCAGCGGCGGCATCGCCACGATATTGGCGTCGCTCGAGTTATTGGTAGCGCCGTTTCTATTCATGTGGGCAGCCGGCGCTGCCGCGGAAATCGGGGTCATCATCGGCTGGGGCCTCCTCGCGGGCACGCTGTTTGTCCGCGATCTGCGCGTACGCACCCAATGGACTCGACAGCGCGCCTCCCTGACCGATCGGCTGGTCGAAAACATGACCGCGCACCGCACCCGCGCGGTACAGCAGCCCGCTGCGAATTGGCACGATGCAGACGATGCGGCGCTGGAACGCTATCTCGCCAAATCGCGGCGGCTGGACCAAGGTGTCGCGAGGATCATGGCTCTGATTCCCGCCGGTTATGTGATTGTCTCGATAGCCGCGCTCGCGCCGTCCTTCTTGACCAGAAGTGCGACGCTCGGGCAAGTAGCAATTACCTTCGGGACAATCTTGTTCGCAGCAAGCTCCTTCGAGCGCCTGTGCTTCGGATACTCGCAGGGCGCCGGCGCATGGATCGCTTGGAAAATCTGCGAGCCGATACTGAATGCCGGGCGGCATGCGCGATCGCCGGCCGTGATCGACGTTCGGGACAGGCCCGGCAATACTACGGTTCAGGCGCGAGGCGTGAGCTTCTGCCATGAACATCGACGCGAGTCGGTGCTGTTTGATTGCAACTTTACCATTGAGCGCGGCGATCAGATCCTGTTGGAAGGGGATTCAGGCAGCGGCAAGTCGACGCTGGCAACCATTCTGGCGGGGTCGCGCACCCCGTCGGAGGGCTACCTGCTCGCCGGCGGACTAGATCGACATACACTGGGCGATGCGGCCTGGCGCCGGCATATCGCGCTCGCTCCACAGTACCATGAGAACCATATAGTGTGCGGTACGCTGATCTTCAATTTGCTATTAGCCCGCGCATTCCCCTATTCGCCGGACGACGTCGATGAGGCGCAGGCAGTATGCCGAGAACTGGGGTTGGGTGAGCTGATTGCTCGCATGCCCGCCGGGCTTCATCAGATCGTTGGAGATACGGGATGGCGGCTATCGCAAGGGGAGCGCAGCCGAATCTATTTGGCGCGGGCGCTTTTGCAAAAAGCAGAGGTAGTCGTGCTCGATGAGAGTCTTGCCGCATTGGATCCGGAAAATCTGCGGCAATCGCTCGAGTGCATCATGCGCCGCTCGCCCACCTTGATCGTGATCGCGCACCCCTAGTGAGCGGTCCCAGCGCCGGCTGAGGCGGCGTTCGGGGCGGCCGATTGTGGAGCGGCGGTGTTTTGGGCATGCTACGCCAAAGAAAAGCAACACCATGGATGCCGAGGCATGCCGGACACCGATATCAGCCGCTTGATTCAATCCTCCGAGGGAGGCAGCGCTGCGGCACGACAGGAGCTATTCAGCGTGATGTATCACGAGCTGCATCGTATTGCACAGCGCGAGTTGCGGCGCAACGGAGCGCTGACGCTGAGCCCGACCACGCTGCTCCACGAGGCGTATCTGAGCATGTCCGGGGGGGCCTCGCCGGAATTTCCCGACCAGGCGCGATTTCTCGCGTACGCGTGCCGGGCCATGCGCGGGCTGGTGATCGACTACATTCGCAGCCGCTCCGCGCAGAAGCGCGGCGGCGAGTTCGAATTCACAGCATTGCCAACTGTCGTGCCGGTGGGGGTCAACGAGGATCGGGAGCTCGAACGGCTAAGCGCAGCCGTAGACGCACTGGGAGCCCTGGATTCGCGGCTGGCGCGCGTGGTGGATTTGAAATTTTTTTGCGGCTTTTCGTTCGAGGAAGTGGCGGGACTTGTCGGAATTTCGGTACGAACTGCCAAGCGCGACTGGGATAAGGCACGGATGTTCTTGCAAAGCGAGCTGCGTGCTTCGGGCGCGGGCCTTCCGGCATTCGACTGACTCTGACGGCAGGACAGGGGGCGGGGTGGCACAGTGGACCGCGGAACAATGGGAGCGAATATCCGCGCACCTGGATCGCGCCCTGGAATTGGAGGGGCCTGCGCGCGAGGGCTGGATTACCGAACTCGAGAGAAACGACGCCGAGCTCGGCCGGCAACTGCGCAATCTTCTCGAGGCGCATGTTGCCAACAACGCCGGGGCCTTCCTTGAACGATCGCCGCTGAACCCCGCCTCCGGCACGGAACCGGAAGGAGGAGGCGCCGATGGCCGATCGCAGATGATCGGCAGGCAATTCGGATCCTATCGTGTATTGTCGCTCCTCGGGCACGGCGGCATGGGCAGCGTCTGGCTGGCTGAACGTGTCGACGGTTTGTTCGCCCGCCGAGTGGCACTGAAGCTTATTCACCCCGCGCTCGTGAGCCGGCTGATGACCGAGCGCTTCAGCCGGGAGCGCGAGATTCTCGCGAGTCTCGACCATCCGAACATTACGCGGCTGATCGATGCGGGCTTTGCGGCGGATGAGCAACCCTACCTGGCGCTCGAATACGTCGATGGGAGGCCGATCACCGACTACTGCGATGAGCGTCGGCTCTCGGTTCGCGAACGACTCGAGCTTCTTCGACAGGTACTGAGCACGGTACAATATGCTCACGCTCACCTGGTGATTCACCGCGACTTGAAGCCATCCAATATTTTGGTGACGCACGACGGACAGGTTCATTTGCTCGACTTCGGGATCGCGAAGCTGCTGACTGAGGGCGAAGCGAAGGAAACGGAGCTCACCCGGCTCGGCGGCCGGGCGTTGACGCCCGACTACGCCGCCCCCGAACAGATTACGGGTGCGCCGATCACGACGGCTGCGGATGTGTACGCGCTCGGCGCAATGCTCTATGAGATGCTCACCGGCGAGCGGCCGTACAAGCTCAAGCGTGATTCGCGCGGCGCCCTCGAAGACGCGATCCTGCGAGCAGACCCGCCGCCTCCGAGTCGCGCACCACTGAGCGATGCGGCAGCTGCGGCGCGGGGGACGAGCGCTAAAAAATTGTCGAGCGCCTTCAGGGGCGACCTCGACACCATCGCCGCCAAGGCGCTGAAGAAGTCCCCGGCGGAGCGCTATGCGACCGCAAACGCGTTTGGCGAGGATATTGCGCGATACCTGCGCGGCGATGTGGTGCAGGCCCGGCCGGATAGTATTGCCTACCGCGCAGTCAAGTTTGCACGCCGCCACCGTGTCGGGATTGCGGCAGCTGGGATGCTCCTGCTGACCCTCGCCGTCGGCCTCGCCGCCACCTCCTACGAGGCGCGGGTCGCATCCGCGCAGCGCGACGAGGCGCTCGATGCGCGCGCTCGCGCGCTCACGCAAACCGCCGCCGCACGGCTTGAGGCTGCCGATGTCGCGGGTGCGCTCGGCATCATCCTCGAGGTGTTGCCGCATGCTGGAGCAAAACGCTCTTACACTCCCGAAGCGCTCGGCGTATTCCAGGAGGCGCGCGCGGCGGACGTGCAGCTGTTGGCGATCACCGGGCACACGGATTGGGTACGATGTGCTGCGTTCTCACCAGATGGCCGGCGAATCGTAACGGCATCAAAGGATAAGACGGCCCGAATTTGGGACGCCGCAACAGGTCGGCAAATTACACTGCTTACGGGACATACGGATAGCGTTCGAACCGCAGCGTTCTCTCCGGACGGCGCTCGCGTAGTGACCGCGGCGGCAGACAATACCGCTCGCATCTGGGATGCCGTCACGGGTCGGCAAATCCTGCAGCTGCAGGGACATACCGAGGGCGTGCGATCCGCGATGTTCTCTCCGGACGGCGGTCGCGTCGTGACCGCGACAGCAGACAAGACTGCCCGCATTTGGGATGCGGTCACGGGTCGGCAGATCATGCAATTTGCGGGGCATACCGAAGCGCTGCGATCAGCGTCGTTCTCGCCCAACGGTCGCTACATTGTAACCACTTCATTGGACAAGACCGCCCGAATTTGGGACGCGGAGACGAGCCGACAGCTTGTCGTGTTCAGCGGGCACACTGCCGGTGTGAACTCCGCCGCCTTTTCAGCGGACGGCGGCCGGATCGTCACGGCGTCAGACGACGACACGGCGCGAATCTGGGATGCTGCTACCGGCCGCGAACTTTTGGTGTTGAGCGGCCACTCGCAATGGGTGACCTCCTCTGCGTTCTCCCCAGATGGCAATCGGGTCGTGACGTCATCCAATGACAAAACTGCGCGTGTTTGGGACGCGGCGACTGGTCGTCAGACAATGCTGCTGAGTGGCCATGCAACGCTCGTGCTCTCCGCCGCGTTTTCGCCCGACGGCCGGTACATTGTAACTGCGTCGGACGACAATACGGCTCGTGTCTGGAGCGCCGCTGCCCGCCCAATATTATTCCTCAAAGGACACACCCAACTCCTCGCCGGTGCCGCGTTCTCCCGCGATGGCAACCACATCGCCACTGCATCGATGGACAAGACCGCCCGAATTTGGGACGCGGCGAACGGCAGACAGCTCATGGTGTTGAGCGGGCATACCGAAATGGTGCTTTCCGCCGCATTCTCTCCGAACGGCCGGCGTGTCATCACGGCATCGGACGACAAGACCGCCCGCATTTGGGACGTCGAGACCGGTCTAGAGCTCTTGCGCCTGAGCGGCCATGCGCTGCAAGTCGAGGGCGCCGCATTTTCGCCGGACGGGGGTCGCGTCGTGACCATGTCATACGACAAGACCACACGCATCTGGGATGCGATTACAGGGCGACAGATAATTGTGCTTGGTGGACACTCGGCCGGAGTGAATTGGGCCGAGTTCTCGCATGACGGAGCGAGGGTAGTTACGGCGTCATTCGACAAGACCGCAAGGATCTGGGACTCCGTAACGGGTCGGCAACTTGCGGTGCTGGTCGGCCATTCGAATGTCGTGGCCACGGCGGCGTTTTCGCCAGACGGCGAGCGAGTCGTGACCGCATCGGATGACAACACCGCGCGTATCTGGGACGCCTCAACCGCGCAGCAAATCACGGTGCTGAGCGGTCATTCAAAATTCGTGACATCGGCGGAGTTCTCGCCTGATGGGCGGCAGGTCGTCACATCGTCGTATGACGGCACCGCACGTCTTTGGGACGCGCTGGCTGGGCGTCAGCTGATGGTGCTGAGCCACCCGGGTCCAGTGTACACCGCCACATTTTCGCCCGACGGCGACCGCATTCTCACGGCGTCGGACGACAAAACCGCCCGTATCTGGAATGCCGCCGTTCCGGGCATCGAAACTCAGATTAGTTGGGCTGAGGCGGCGCAGTTCGATCCGCTGCCGCACACGCAAAGATTTCGGCTAGGGCTGGCCGATCCCGCCGACGTCCGCCAATGGCCAGCGTCCAAAGACAAATGCGAGGAATCCGCGGCAGCGCCCTATGACCCCGACCGGCGCGCTCCAGGCGTCATGCTCGACCAGATCATCACTGACATTGCGATCGAAGCATGCACCAATCGAGCAAGCCGCGCTGGCAGCCCGGCCCGCATGATTTACTACCGTGGCAGAGCACAAATGGCCGATCGACGTTTCGCCCAAGCGAGACAAGACTTCGAGAATGCCATCGCCCACGGCGTACGGGGTGCGCGCGTCGATCTCGGTCTGCTGCTGTCGATGAACTCTGCCGGAACGCCCGATTTCTCACGGGCAACATCGCTGCTGCAGCAAGCCTGGAAAGACGGCGTGACAGCTGCGGCGTTTGAACTTGGCAAACTCTATGAAAACGGCATCAATCGTCCAGGCGACGGTCAGAATCCTCGAGTGAATGCCGATAGCGCACGCGCCTGGGTCTGGTACCAAAGGGCTGCGGATGACGGAGAGGCCCGCGCATTGGCGCGCTTTGCCGCGAGGGCCGAGGACACTGCCTCCTCCGAAGACGATATCGCGAAAAGGAGCGCGTTGCTGCTGGAATCTTTCAAGTACTATGCGGCCGCTTCAGAGAGAAGCAGAATCGAGGATTGGCCGGACGACGCCTGGAAGACTTGGCGCTATAGGCGCGCTTCGCTGGCGCGGGTGCTCGGGGGCGAAGGAATGATGCGCCAAGTGGCGGACGCATATGACGGCGTCCGTAAACGATACGCGCCGGCGGTGACGACATCGCAGCAGCTGACTTCGTTGATCGGGATGGCAAATTAGCCGCTGGTCGAGCAGGTTTCTCCGGCCAGCTAATTCCGGGATCCGAGTCGAAGTCGCGCCGCCTATCAAAGCCCCGCAGCACTTCCGCCAATACCAAGTCTCCGGTCGCGAGAGTTTCGCCACCGAGGAGGCATCGAGGCGGTCCGTTTGAGCTTTCCTCGGATTCGGTGAATCGGCAAACTTGGTCGGCCGCCGCCACCGGGCGGCCGTGAAGCGCTTGTTCGTCGCGGTGCGCCGGCGTAGGATGAAGCGGCGTTGACAGAACTACGACGTGACGGGATGCCCGCGGAGGGGAAATGTGCAGCCGCAGCGACCATCTCGGTTGGGTTGCGATGGCTCTGAGCATAGTCGGCCTCGCTTCGTGCGGTGTCGGTAGCCCGTTCAACATCGCCCCGATGAGCGGATGATAAGGCCGTGAGCACCCGAGCCAATGTGTGGTCCGTACGTTCAGCGTGTGCATTGCTCGTGCCATTGGTGCTCGGAGGCTGTCATACGGCTGTTCTTACTCCTGCGGGACCGATCGGGTCGGCTGATCGCAGGATTCTGCTCGATGCGCTGGCGATCATGCTGGCTATCGTCGTTCCAACGATATTGGCTACACTGGCATTTGCGTGGTGGTTTCGCGCCTCGAACACCCGTGCGCGTCACCAGCCCACCTGGTCCTATTCCGGGCGCATCGAACTCATCGTCTGGTCGATTCCGGCGCTGGTGGTTTTTTTCCTCGGTGGCATCGCCTGGATCGGATCCCATTTGCTCGATCCCGCCCGCCCGCTTCCCTCCAGCGCCAAGCCGCTCGAAATCCAGGTGGTCTCGCTCGACTGGAAGTGGTTGTTCATCTATCCCGAGCAAGGGGTGGCATCGGTAAACGCCCTGGTGGCTCCGGCAGGAGTCCCGTTGCACTTTGAAATCACCTCCGCGAGCGTCTTCAACGTGTTCTTCGTACCGCGGCTCGGCAGCGAAATCTACTCCATGTACGGCATGACGACCCAACTCTACCTGCAAGCCGATGATCCCGGTATTTATCCCGGGCTCTCCGCCCATTTCAGCGGCGATGGCTTCTCCGATATGGCGTTCGACCTACGCGCCGTCACGCCCGAGCAATTCGCGGCATGGGCCAGTGCGGCGAGTGCCGCGGGTCCGGTGCTGGACGAGGCGGCCTACCGGAACCTGCTCACGCAAAGCCAGAACGTCAAGCCTTACACCTATCGGGCCGTTCAGCGCGATCTATACGGCGACATCGTGTCGCAGAGGCTGCCCCCCGGAGAGGGGCCGCTCACGGGGCAAATCAATCCGTCGGTATCTCCGCGGCGGGAGAATTGACGTGTTCGGCAAGCTGACTTGGGCTGCAATCCCCTTCGATCAACCCATCCCGCTCGCCGCCGGGGCGTTCGTGGTTCTTTTCATCGTCGGCGTACTCATCTGGGTGTGGGCCAAGGGCTATATCCCCTATCTCTGGCGCGAATGGATCACCAGTGTGGATCACAAACGCATCGGCATCATGTACTGCCTCCTTGGGCTCGTCATGCTGCTGCGCGGCTTCATCGATGCGCTGATGATGCGCGCGCAGCAAGCGCTCGCGTTCCACGCCGCCGGCTACCTGCCTCCGGAGCACTACGATCAGATCTTCTCGGCGCACGGCACGCTCATGATCTTCTTCGTGGCCATGCCTTTTGTCATTGGTCTGATGAACTTTGCGGTTCCCCTGCAACTTGGGGTACGCGACGTGGCCTTCCCGACGTTGAACTCCGTCGGCTTCTGGCTCACGGCCGTGGGGGCGCTGCTGGTCAATCTCTCGCTGGTCGTCGGCGAGTTCGCGCGCACTGGATGGCTGCCCTATCCGCCGCTGTCCGAGCTGACCTACTCGCCGGGAGTCGGGGTGGATTATTATCTCTGGGCCATCGAGATCTC
>Ga0182030_10001744_pt1 | contig 45326 bp, 30 predicted proteins | sample 812S3MmetaG_FD_121299 | JGI IMG/M metagenome (GOLD analysis project Ga0182030, IMG submission 121299) | Permafrost microbial communities from Stordalen Mire, Sweden - 812S3M metaG (Illumina Assembly) | ecosystem: Environmental > Terrestrial > Soil > Wetlands > Permafrost | place: Sweden...
GCAGTTCCAGGACCTGCTGCGCTATGCGCGGCCGCGCGCCCTCATTTACTGGCAGTTCACGGAAGACTACGGACTGGTCCACGTCGGGCCAGGCGGCGCGATCGTGCCGACGGCGCGCTTCTGGCTGATGAAACAGTTCGCAAACCTGACTCCCGCGAGGAGCGAGGCTGTGGCTTCCTCCAGCGACCAGCCCGATGTGCTGATCAGCGCCTTTGCGCTTAAGGACTCCGTGGTCGTGCACGTGCTCAACAGCGGGCCCGGGCGCGACGCGGCATTCACGGGCCTGCCCGAAGGGACGTGGCGCACGGTGACCACAACGGAGACGACCGGCTACCAGGAGGCCCCGCTGAAGGTCTCGGGAGTCCTGAAGCTTCACCTCGAGGCCCGAAGCCTGACCACGCTTGTGCGCGATTAGCCCCTTGCGGGCTACCTCGCGGGCATCGCCTGCTGGAACTGGGTCTCCGCCTCGTCGAGCCTGCCCAGCTTGAATAGGGCTCTGGCCAGATTTGCATGGGCGGGGCGGTAGTCCGGGTTCAGTTCGAGGGCGCGCCGGCAGTGGGCGACTGCCTGGTCGAGGCGGCCCATCTCGATCAGGGCGGCTGCGAGATTGCTGTGAGCCTCCGCGACATCGGGAGCGATGGAAAGGGCTTTCTCGTACAGCGCCGAAGCCTCCTGCGCCCTGCCCGCCGCCAGGTAGACATTGCCGAGATTGACGAGCGCCGAGGCAAAATGCGGGTCAATCGCCAGGGCCCTCTGGAATTCAATCGCCCCCTCCTCGGGCAGGCCCTTGCCCACGAGGGCCGCTCCGAGGTCGGAGTGGGCCTGGATGTTCGCGGGCTGCAGGGCGATGGCCCGGCGATAGTGAATGATCGCCTCATCGACCCGTCCCATAGCGGCAAGTGCGTTGCCCTGATTGACTTCCGCCTCGGCAAAGCCCGGGGTCAGCCTGAGGGCCCTGTCAAACTCGGCCGCAGCCTCGGGGGCGCGGCCCTCGCGCAGCAGGGCGTCACCTAGGCCGTTGTGCGCCTTGTCGAAGTTGACGTCGGGCGCCAGCGCGGCCCGGTACTCCGCCTCTGCGTCCCGGAGGCGCCCAAGCCTTATGAGCGCGTTGCCAAGGTTCAGGTGAGCCTCAGCGTCGTCGCCCCTCGCCTCAATCGCCTTTCGGAACAGATCGGCGGCCTCCTGCGGCCGACCCGTTTCGAGGTAGGAGGCTCCAAGGTTGTTGTACGCCATCCAGCACTCCGGGTTCCGAGCGATCGTGTCCCTCCAGAGAGCTTCCGGGCCCAGGAATGCTGCGCTGTGGGACCAGCTGAGGTAACCGAGCACGGCGACGAGCGCGATGCCAGCCGCGGACGCGGCCGCGCGCCCGACGGGTGCCAGCGCCGTCGCGAGGCCCGCGGCGGCGAGCGCCAGGGGCCCCATGCTGGCGAGGTACTGGAAGTGGTCGCCCACGAGGGAATAGCGCCAGAAGTACTGGTCGAGGAGCCCAAGCACGGGCGCGAGGGCCACCAGGAAATATGAAAGGGCGAAAAACACCGGCCGCAGCACTCCGCGCCGGCGCAGCCAGAGCACCAGGAGCAGCGCGACCATCGCGGCGGTTGCCGCGTAAGCCAAGACCGCGAGGGGGTCAGAGGTCCATCTGGGGTAGATGAAGACCAGCGGGTGCGGCCATGCCAGTTTTCCCAGATAGAACCAGAATACGCGGCCCGCGTCCGCCACGCGTTCAGGGATCCCGCGCGTCCATGAAGGGGCATTTGCCCCCTCGAGATGCTGGGTCCAAAGCGACAGAGCGCTGGCCGCGACCGACATGAGGGCCATCGGGGCCAGCTTTGTCAGATCCCTGCGCTCAATGCGTCCGCGAAGCCACCAGGCACACAAACCGAGAACGACTGGGAGCACGACCGTCGAGGACTTGCTCGCCATTGCGAGCGCGGCGAAGCCCAGGCTTGCGGCGTAGTGAAGCGACCCGTGGCCTGAAGTGCCTTTCAGCGACTTTGCAAAGAAGAGGACCGCCAGCAGATAGAAGAGGCACGATTGGGTGTTCTTCAGCTCAGTCACCCAGGCCACCGACTCGACCTGCACGGGATGCAGGGCCCAAAGGGCGGCACCGAGGAGCGCACCGCGAACGCCGAGCAGCCTCAGCACCCGCCAGAGGAGCAGGGCGCAGGCGGCGTGCATGGCCACGTTCACCACGTGGTAGGGCAGCGGGTTGAGCCCCCAGGCCGCGTGCTCGACCCAGAACGTGGTGAGCACCAGAGGGAAGTAGCGGGCGGCTCGGCTCGTCCATATGTCGGCAAGCCCGAGGGGCCCGACAATGCACGGGTTCTGCGTCAGGTGCATCTCGTCGTCCCATATGAAGCCCGCGTGCCGCACACGCTCGTAGGCGGCGAACGTGGCTAGGGCGAGCAGCGCGGCAAGCAACCACTCCAGCAAGCTCTCCGATCTTTCGGGCCTTGGGCTCATTGTGCTTGGGGTCGTTTTGACGGCGCCAAATTCCCTGTTCAACGGGATTCGGGCCCGGTGAGAGGAATCCCGCCTTGTGCGCCGGGTGGCCTCAGAACTTGGCGAACTCCACCGGTGCGGCCTGGCGCGTATCCGCTATATTCCGGCTCTCGGTGACGGAAAAGTCGGAGACGCCCCTCAGTTGGAACAGGGATGCGTCCCCGGTCCCCCTCTTTGCGTCGATGTGGTCGAAGTAGGCGTCCTCTACGTCGGTGAGCGCGAAGGCCGGCCGCGCCTCGGGCTTGAGGTAGTCGATCTTGACGTGGTCCATCTCGAGGCCGACCACATGGCGGAAAAAGAACCCGTAGGACGGCATGTTCCCGAACATCTCGGGCTCTGGGTATTTGGTCTCATCCTCGGGGGGGATGCGACCGGCAAGCTCCTTGTCGCCGCCCCCGTTCTGGACGATGCGGACGTTGCTGATGCGCAGGTCCTCTATCGGATGCCCCGGAATTCCGCTGATGATGCTGCCCAGCTGCCAGTCGGCCTCGGAGGCGACCAGGTTGTCGATGCTGATGCGCCGGATCGTGCCGACCGGCGGGTTGCCCGGGCCGCGCGCGCGGTTGCCGAGGCGGATGAAGAGGGGCGAGCCCGCCACCCGGCGCATCGTAATATTGGAAATGGCGACATCCTCGATGTGCGAGCCGTCGACGCTCTCGATCGCGATGCCGCGCGAGTCGTCGAAGACGCAGTTGGTGATGGCGATGTTCTTGAAGTCGCCATTGGACTCCGTGCCGAGCTTGATCCTCCCGGTCCGGTAGGACTTGTAGGAGGGCTCGCTGCGCTTGAAGGTGGCGTTCAGCAGCGTGCCCTCATCGTAGTCCCCGCAGAGGTAGCAGTCGGAGATGGTGACGTTGTTGCACGCCCTGAGCCTGCCGAGGCCGTACGACGCTTTGAGGCAGATGCCATCGTCCCAGGGGCTGTTCACACTGCATTTGCTGATCCTTACGTTCAGGCAGCAGTCGACATCCATGCCATCCCGGTTGGTGTCGATCCGTAGATTGTCGAGGGTGAGGTTGTCGACCCCCGTGGCCAGAATGCCGAAGTGCCCTCCGTGCAGGATTGCGAAGTCACGCAGGATCACGTTGCGGCAGTCGCGAAGGGCAATCGCCTTGTTGCCGGTCCCGGCCCCCCCGTCCTTGTACTTGCCGGTCAGCAGCTCGAGCCCGTTGTTCAGTCCCTTGCCGTAGATGAGCCCCGGTCCGACGATTGAGACGTCATGCAGTCCGATCCCCCAGATCAGGCTGTTTTTCCAGTGGCTGTGCCCGTAGTCCTGGTAGTGGAACTTGTCCCCCCATTCGTTGGGCTCGGGTGGGTCGTACTCGCACACGCTGGGGTCGACGGCCAGGATCGTGGAGCCCTCTTCAAGCAGCAGGGTGATATTGCTGCGCAGGTGGATGGAGGCCGAAAGGTAGGTGCCCGGATGGAAGATGACGGTCCCTCCGCCGGCGGCATCCGCGGCAAGGATCGCCTGGTTGATTGCGGCGGTGTCGAGCGCTTTGCCGTCGCCCTTGGCGCCGAACAGCCTCACATCGAAGGCCTGAGGGGCCTGTGCGGGCTGGGAGCGCAGGGACGCGCAGCAGGTGGCGACAAGCGCCAGGGCCAGCGGGCGCATGAAGGGGGCAATGAGTTTCATCATGATGGGGTGGGAGAGCTTAGGGGTCTTCGCGGTCTGCGGGGGACCTCCCGCGAAGCCGTCCCCGGGGGCATGTTCAGCTAGGCAAATGCGGCCATCCTGCGCCACCTCTTTCTTGGGGACCGCGAGCGGCCAAGATTCGCTCCGTATTCCACAATCGATGCGCAGTGTTCCGCGCAGGGGAATGTAACATTGCGGCGGGCCGGTACTCCCGGCGCGTGAGATGAACCTAAACCCAAGCATTATTTCGACGGGCGCGGCGGGGCTGCCTTGACGGGCGGGCGTCCTCGAACGACAAAGGAACATCGTGGCCGCAAAGCAGATCAAGCGCATCGGAATTCTCACCGCCGGCGGAGACAGCCCCGGGCTCAACGCCGCGATTCGGGCGGTGGGCAAGGCCGCGATCGGGGTGTACGGATGGGAGCTTATAGGCTTCCGCGACGGCTACCTTGGGCTCGCCCAGGACCGCTACACGGTGATGGGCAAGGAGAACCTCAGCGGCATCCTGACGGTGGGCGGCACCGTACTCGGGACCAGCAGGGACAAGCCGCACCGCATGTTCATCGGCGGCCGCGAGCGCGACATGACCAAGCAGATCGTTCGCAACTACAAGGCCCACAGGCTCGACGCGCTGGTCTGCATCGGAGGGGGGGGGACGCAGAAAAACGCGCTTCGACTCGTGGAGCTCGGGCTACGCATCGTCTCGCTGCCAAAGACCATCGACAACGATGTCTACGGCACCGACGCCACCATAGGATTTGAGACCGCGCTCGGCATTGCCAGCGAGGCCGTCGACCGCCTCCACAGCACCGCGCACAGCCACCACCGCATCATCATCGCGGAGATCATGGGCCACAAGGCGGGCTGGCTCACGCTGGGCGCCGGCATCGCGGGCGGCGCCGACGTGATCCTCATTCCGGAGATCCCGTACGACCTTGAGAAGATAGCGGCCGCGATCCGCGTCCGCTCGAAGCACGGCAACAATTTCAGCATCGTCGCGGTGGCCGAGGGCGCCAAGTCGATCGAGGACGCGGCATCCTTCGTGGCAGCCGATAGGCGCAAGGCGAAGGCCAAGACGGTTGAGGAGCGAGAGTATGCAAAGCTGAGGATTTCGGAGCTCGAGGCTGAGCACGCAGGGAACACGCTGCGCTTGGCGAGGCAGCTCGAGGGTCTCACCGGGCTCGAGGCCCGCGTGACCATCCTCGGGTACGTGCAGCGCGGCGGCACCCCCTCATTCGGGGACCGCCTGCTTGCCACGCGCCTGGGAACGGCTTGCGTGGACCTCATCGCCAAGGGAGCCAGCGGAGTGATGGTGGCTGCTTGCGGCCAGGGAATCCGGACGGTGCCGATCTCCCGGGTCGCCAACAGGCTCAAGCTCGTGCCCCTCGGCCACTCGTGGATCTCTTCCGCCCGGTCCGTGGGCACCTGCCTTGGGGACTGAAGGATCCGGATATGGCCCATCCCGTCGTCCAATTCAAAGAATGGCTCGCCGACGCCGGGCGTGGCGGCGAGGTGGAGCCGACGGCGATGGCGCTCGCGACTGCGGACGCCCAGGGGACGCCATCGGTTAGGATGGTGCTGCTCAAGCACGCCGACGAGCAGGGCTTCGTATTTTACACCAACCTCGGCAGCCCCAAGGCCTCGGACCTCCAGGTAAGGCCCAGGGCGTCGCTCTGCTTTTACTGGAGCCAGCTGGGGCGGCAGGTGCGGGTTTGCGGCCGAACGGAACCCGTCACCGAGGCTGAGGCCGACGCGTACTTTGCGACGAGGCCGCGGCTGAGCCAGCTGGGCGCCTGGGCTTCCCACCAATCCCATCCGATGCGGGGCTATTACGACCTGGAGAAGGGGTGCGCCGCGTTGGCCCTGCGCTATAACGTGGGCACCGTTTCGAGGCCCCCCTTCTGGTCCGGGTTTCGCGTGGTGCCCGACAGCTTTGAGTTCTGGCTGCAGAAGCCGTTTCGCAGGCACGAGCGCATTCTCCACATGCTCAAGGACGGGGCCTGGTCCGAGCAGTGGCTCTTTCCCTAGCGCGAGGCGCGCGGGGGTTTGCTCCGACGGGAATGCGCCAAACCTTGCCATGCGACTGGGGGACGGCTCGCTTTGACAGGCAAACCCCAGGCAGGCGCACCCCCTCGCTTCACCCGTTACCGGCCTGATCGGCGTGTTCGGCGCCGCTCGATGGTTCATCGCGGGACGGCGCCCGGGCCCGAACTAGCGGGCTAAAACGAGGCTTGCGCCGGTCTCCGGGTGTCGGAACGTGGGAGCCCGCAAGGGCGCCGATCGACACGTGGCCAGGGTGCGCGAGGCCCCGGCCTGCGTCCTTAAGCCAATGAACAACGCCCGCCCATCTTCTCTGAGCTCGGAACGGATGCTGCTCCTGCAGCATCCCGCCTTCGGCTGGTTTTGGTGCGCCCGCGTTGCCTCGGGCATGGCATTCCAGATCCAGGCCGTGGCCGTGGGGTGGCAGGTCTATGAAATGACGCACAGCACCTTCCAACTCGGCATGGTGGGACTGGTACAGTTCATGCCGATCATGCTCCTGACCCTGGTCGCTGGCCACGTGGCGGACCGCTACGACCGCAGGCTTATCTACGGAACGGCCCTTGGCGTTCAGGGACTTGCCGGAGCGGTCCTCGCCCTGGGAACCTGGGGGCACTGGCTCGGTGTGAGTGGCATCTTCGTCACGATCGCCTTCATCGGGGCGGCGCGTGCGTTCCAGGGTCCTGCGACCCAGGCGCTCATGCCGACGCTCGTCCCGGAGGAGCTTGTGCCCAAGGCCATCGCCTGGGGCTCGGGGGCTTTTCAGACGGCATCCATCATCGGTCCGTCGATCGGAGGGCTGCTCTTTGCCTTTGGCGCGCAGGTGCCGTATGCGGTTGCAGCAGCCCTCGCGCTTCTTGGCTCGGGCCTGGTGGCCGTGATGCGCCAGGAGCGCAAGGCCCGCCCGAGGCAGCCCGCGACATTTTCCTCCCTGTTTTCCGGCATTCACTATATCCGGGGCCACCCCGTAATCCTTGGCAGCATCTCCCTTGACCTGTTCGCGGTCCTGCTTGGGGGAGCCACGGCGCTGCTGCCGGTCTATGCGCGCGATATCCTGCACATCGGAGCCTGGGGCCTTGGGGCGCTCAGGTCCGCGCCTGCCGTGGGCTCGCTTGCCACGTCCGTCTACCTTGCGCGCCAGCCGCCCCACAGGCGTGTCGGCAGGAAGATGTTCCTTGCGGTGTTTGTATTCGGGATCACAACGGTCGTCTTCGCGCTGTCGCGCTCGTTTGCGCTTTCCTTCGCCACGCTTCTGGTTCTTGGCGCGGCGGACACGATCAGCGTCGTCATCCGCAGCTCGCTGGTTCAGCTGGAAACCCCGGATGAGATGCGAGGTCGCGTCGGTGCGGTAAACTCGCTGTTTGTCGGAACCTCGAACCAACTCGGTGAGTTCGAATCCGGTGTGACCGCATCCCTTTTCGGCACCGTCCCTGCGACAGCCCTTGGCGGGGTGGGCACGATCGTCGTGGCTCTGCTGTGGATGCGCCTGTTCCCGACGCTGCGCTCGTTCGACCGTTTCGGCGACGTTGAGCCGCCCGGGGACTGACCTTTAATGGACTTTCCCTTGCCTGCCGTTGGGGCCTCGGTAAGGTGTGGCTCCGCCAACCAAAAATCAGGCCGTCCCGTCCGAGCAGGATGACGGCACCGAACAAACTTCGCTCATGAGCCTCCCCGCTGCAGCCTCGAAGAATTCAAACGCAGGTTCCGCCCGACAGAAGCCCAAGTACCCGGGAATCCGGGTCACTTGCAACGGCAACCAGCTTGTCACCCAGTACGTCGAGACGCGCATCACCGAGGGTGGCGTGTTCTATCCCATCACTCCGTCCACTGAGGGCGGTGAGATTTACCAGCAGTCCTATGCCCAGGGTGAGCTCAACGTGTGGGGGCAGCAGAAGGTGGCCGTGGAGACCGAAGGAGAGCACGCCGCGCAGGGCGGCGCCACGTCGTACGCCGTACAGGGCCGCCGGACCGTCAATTTCACGTCGGGCCAGGGCCTGGTTTATGCGATGGAGCAGTACTTTCACGCGCCGGGAAAGCTCTCCACGATGGTCCTGGAGGTAGGCGCCCGCGCCCTGACGAAGCAGGCGCTGAACGTGCACTGTGGCCACGACGACTTCTACGCGGCCTTGGACACCGGGTGGACGATGCTGATGGCCAAGGATGCCCAGCAGGCCGCCGACCAGGCCATCATCCTGCGCCGGGTCAACGAGCTTTCGCTGAACCCCGGAATGAACATCCAGGACGGCATGCTGACCACGCACTCGGAGCGCATGTACCTCTCGCCAGAGGCCGAGCTGCTGCGCGAGTATCTAGGGGCGGTAGACGATCAGATCGACTGCCCGACGCCGGCGCAGCGTGAGCTCTTCGGGCCGCGCCGTCGCAGGGTGCCGCAGATGATGGACCTCAAGAATCCGGTCCTGCTGGGGCCCGTCGAGAACCAGGAGCACCACATGAACGGGGTGGTCGCCCGCCGGAACAACTTCAACGAGTACATCCTGCCCATGCTTGAGCAGGCGTACGCCGACTTCGGTCACCTCACTGGACGCAATTACGGGCTGGTGCACCGCTACAAGATTGACGACGCCGACACCGTGTTTGTCTCGCTGGGCTGTGCCGCGGATAACATCGAGGCGGCCTGCGACTACCTGCGCGAGCAGCGCAACGCGAAGGTGGGCTCGATCCATATCAACGTCATCCGTCCGTTTCCAGAGGCGGCCGTGATCAGCGCCCTGAGGGGCAAGAAGAACGTGATCATCCTGGAGAGGACGGACGAGGGCCTGGCGGGTGACAACCCGCTTGCGCGCGACATCAGGGTTGCCCTCGGCAAGGCTAACGAGGTTGCCAGGTATGGCGGCGTGCTCCCGAGCCTCAGCCCAGAGGAGACACCGCGCATTTTCCGCGGGGCGTATGGCATCGGCTCCCGCGACTTTCGTCCCGAGCATACGCTTGGGGCGTACGAGTTTGCCGCGGGGCAGACCCGGCGCCGTGACGGCCGGGGTGCGGACGACGGGGAGACCTTCTTCGTACTGGGCGTGGAGCATCCCTACGCGGTCATCAGCAAGGACACCCCCTCGCTGCTTCCGCAGGGGGCCATTGCGGTCAGGTTCCATTCGATCGGCGGGTGGGGGATGATCACGACCGGCAAGAACCTGGGCGAGCTGGTTGGCGAGTTCGGACGTTACGTGTCCGAGCGCGACCCGGAGCACGACGCAGACGGCTTCCTCATCGAGCGCCTCTATGTGATGGCCAATCCGAAGTACGGATCCGAGAAAAAGGGGGCGCCCACAAACTACTACCTCACGGTCGCACCCTCGCAGATCAAGGTGAACTGCGAGCTCAACCACGTTGACGTCGTCCTTTGCTGCGATCCCAAGGCATTCACCCATACCAATCCCCTTGAAGGCCTAAAGAAGGGCGGGTCGCTCGTATGGGAGTCCAGCGAGACGCCCGAGGTTGCCTGGGAGCGAATCCCGGCCAAGTACCGCCAGTTCATCCAGGAGAACAACATCCGAATCTTCATCCTCCCCGGGTTCGAGATTGCGCGCAAGGCGACGAGCCAGCCCGAGCTGCAGCTGCGCATGCAGGGCAACTCATTCCTTGGAGCCTTCTTTCGTGTGAGCCCCTTCCTGCAGACGTACGCGATCACTGAGGAGAAATTCCAGGAGAGCGTGCACAAGCAGTACCAGAAAAAGTTTGGGCGCTTTGGTGACGCCGTCGTTGCGTCCAACATGACCGTCATGACCGAGGGGTTCGCACGAGTGTTTGAGATCAAGTATGGCAAGGCGGGAGACCCGGACAGGTCCTCGATGCGCAACCCGCCCATGGCTCCCCTTGGCACCCATCACATCATTCCCACCGCGGGATGCGCCACGGCCGGCTGCTCGAGCATCGAGATGCCCGCCAAGCAGGGCGGCAGGGCGCCGTTCCAGACCCTGGCGAAGTTTGACTCCGAGTTTCGCAACGGCCTCGGATACCATCAGCCGTCGGGGGCTCTTGCGTCCGTCGGCGTCATGGGGGCAGGCACCGGAGCGACGCAGTCCAAGTACGTCGCCCGGCGCGAGACGCCCGTCTATATTGCGGAAAACTGCACCCAGTGCATGGAGTGCATCACGGCGTGTCCGGACACCGCGCTGCCGAACATGGCGCAGGACATCTCCACAGTCATCAAGACAGCGGTGAACAACTATGTGACGGACGTCGCTGACCGTCGCGCCATAGGCGCCGACCTTGCCGGGTTCGAAGGCCGGGTGCGGGCGCGGATGAATGATGCGGTGAAGGCAAAGGCAAAGGTCCCCTTCAAGGACATCGTGCGCGAGGAGTTGGCCCTTGTGGCGGGAGTTTCAGAGCGGGGAAGGGCGGAGCTTGTGGGCATCATCTCCAAGCTGCCGATGGCCTATTCGAACGTTCCGGCCATATTCCGCTCCCTTGAGGCCAAGACGCCGGGCAACGGCGGACTCTTCTCGATATTCGTGTCGGACCTCTGCAAGGGCTGCGGGGAATGCGTCCAGGTGTGCGGTGACCATGACGCACTGCGCATGACCCGTGAGACCGAGGAGCTCAACGCGGAGCTCACAACGGCCCAGGTGTTCTCCCGCCTGCTCCCGGACACGCCCCAGCGCTTCCTTGGGCTCTACAACGACGCCGACGCCGCGGGCTCGCGCGAGGCTGCCCTGCGCAACCACCTGATGGTGCGGCGCAACTACGAGGCCCTCGTCTCGGGCGATGGAGCGTGCGCAGGCTGCGGCGAGAAGAGCATCCTCAGGTCGTGCGCAAGCGTGACCGAGTCCTACATGCGCCCCATCTACCACCGCAAGGCCGACCGGCTCACGGCCAAGGCCGAGCACCTCGAAAAGGAGGGTGCGTCCAAGCTTGCCGCACTCAAGGCGCGCAGCCCCGAGGAGCACGCCCTATTCAGGAAGACTTTCGCACACGTCATTGTCGGCCTAGGAGGCGAGAACGACGCCGATACCGCGTTGCGTATTGCAGGCTATGAGGCTGAGCACGGCGCGATCACGGACGAGCAGATCATCGGAGGCATTGCCGCCGTCCTGCGCCAAGAGGCTTTCAACCACAAGGAGCTCCAGGCGGTTGACGGTCGGCGAGCAAACGGGATGTCGGTGATGATGATGGGCGCGAGCACGGGGTGCAACACGGTGTACGGCTCCACGCCGCCGTCGAATCCCCATCCCTACCCGTGGATGAACTCGCTGTTTCAGGACGGAGCCACCATCTCGTGGCTCATGGCCGAGTCAGTCATCATCAACCACGCACGGCGCTCTGTGGCTCCCGAGCGCATGGCGGATGCGCTGCTGGAACGCTCTTCAGGGGTGGCCAGCGAGGCGGAATACTTCACGCTGACGCACCTCGACGATACGCTCATGACGGACCTGGAAATCAAGGAGCTGCCGAAGGTTTGGGTCATCGGAGGTGACGGGGCCCTCGGCGACATCGGATTCCAAAACGTCTCCAAGGTCATTCTTCAGAACCGGCCGAACGTGAAGATGCTGATGCTCGACACGCAGGTGTATTCAAACACCGGGGGGCAGAATTCTGACTCCTCCACAATGCTGGGTGGCTACGACATGAATCAGTTTGGCGTGGCTTCCCAAGGGAAGCTGATCGAGAAGAAGAACGTCGCGGAGGTCTTCACAAGCGGCCACGGATCTCCCTTTGTGGCCCAGGTTTCGATGGCCAACGCGGCGAAGCTGTACAAGGCGATGCTCGACGGTCTGGAGTACCGCGGCACGGCGTTTTTCCAGGCCTATACGACCTGCCAGCCGGAGCACGGCGTCGGCGACAACATGAGCGCCGACCAGGCCAAGATGGTGCGCGATGCGCGCGGAATGCCGGAGTTTGTGTTCAACCCCAGGCGCGGCGAGACCTCGCAGGAGGCTTTTGACCTCAAGGGGAACCCGAGCCTCGACCGTGACTGGTGGCGCACGAAGTACGCGACGGATGGCGGCGACTATAGCTTTACGGTCGCCCATTGGGCCCTCACCGAGGGTCGCTTCCGCAAGCACGTGAAGGCGATCAAGGAAGAGGACGCTGCTCGTCTGACCCTGCTGGATGACCAGCTCGTTTTCATCACGCAGGACGACGTGGTCTACCGCCGCGTCTTCGACCCGTCCCATCGCAGCTTCGTCCATAACTTCGGCTGCTACATCAAGGCGGAGGAGCACGGCAAGGTCCGTTTCTACGCTGTTTCTCGGCAGATGGTTCTCTTCGCCGTTGAGCGCCGCAAGGCCTGGAGAATGCTGCAAGGCAAGGCGGGTATCTCCAACAAGGACTATCTTGCCCAGAAGTCGCTCCTTGCGAAGATCGATAAGGGCGAGATTCCCATTGCCGAGGCCCGCCCAAAGGTCCGCGAGCTGATCGCCGCAGAGGTCGCCGCCGTGAAATAGTGCGGCCCGGAGGCATCAGCGAGGGCCCTGAGTGGGCTCCGGCAGACTTTGGAGCGCCAGGAGGCATTCTCCTTGCCCGCGCCTCCACATGCTGATTGCGGTAGCAATGGTGGAACTGGTCATCGCCGAGAGATCCCGAAAATTGCTTACGGCAGCGGTGTGGACCGGGGCCGTGACGGTGGCGGGATACCACCTGTTTCTGGAGGCGGCCACGATCACGCTTCCGGAGCCGATGGGCATTTGGGAGACCGCCTACTCCTCGATAGACAGGATGTGGCCCAACCAGTACCACCTCGGCAATTTTGTGTTGGGTCATGATAACTACGGGCCCGGCTACCCGGCGTTCTGCAGGCCCTTTCTCTGGGCCTTCGCCAACGTCCTTGTCGCTCATAGAGTGGCAAACTTGGTCCTGATTGCCGGGGCGAGCCTCCTCGTTGGATTGCTCGTTCGCATCAACAGGGGGTCGCCGTCCATCACAGCGGCCGTGGTGGCAATCTTCTTCGCGCTGAACGCGGGCACCTATTCCATTCAGGCGCGCCCCGACTTCCTCGTGCTCCTTGAAGTAGCCGCAATCCTGGCCGTGGGCCAATTCGCCGCCCAGCGGCGGATCGAGCCGCTCCCGGCAGGGCTGCTCCTGGGGGCGTTGACGCTGGCTGCGTACCTGACCAAGCCTTACAGCCTCTTCGCCTGGGGAGCCGTCGCCTCCTTTCTCGTCCTGTTCTCGGGGTTTGGGTTTGGGACCCGGGTGGCGGCGCTAAGCGGAGCAATCTGGGTCGCCGGCGTCGCAGCCTATTCGAGGACCAATCCCTATTATTTCTTCGAGACATTTCAGGCCCACCTCGCGCACACATCGCCGGATTTTCACTGGTTTTTGCACCAGTGCGGTGATTTTGCCCTCCTGGCGTGTGGACCGCTGCTGGCAATTGCAGGGGGAATCGCGCTCTGGTTTCGGCGCCCGGTACAAGTCGGTCCCGGCCCTGTGCCGAGGCTTTCAAGGGAAGCCCTCTACTGGGGCTGGGTCGCCTGCCTGGCTGCGAGCGCGCTCGCGCTCGGGCTTGGGTGGCATACGGGCGCCTACCTGACCTACTTTATCCACCTCGCGCTTGTGCCCATCTGCCTCTGCGCGACCATCGCGACCCGGTCGGATGCCGGGGCGCAGGAATCCCAGTGGGCTTGGCTGCCGATGCTGGCAAACATGGTCGTGCTCATGGCGCTCGCGCCTGGTTGCCCGAAGGTGGACCGAGGCTGGCTGGAACTCCAGGACGACGTCCTTCGCCAGCCGGGCCAAGTGGTCGTCGATTCCGTTATGGAGCCTATGGCAAAGGAGCGCGACGGCGTCACCGTGGCTGACACGGGTATGATCGGCTACGCGCTCGCTGAGCCGGGGCTCTTCCCGCGGCCTTCGGCGGCGGCCTCGTCCGCAGGCAAGGAGGTCGAGGACTTCCGTCGCGGCCAGTCGGCGTGGTTCAAGGGCCACCAACCGTCCGCGGTCTACCTTGATTTTGTGACTCTCCAGGCCCCCGGGGGTCGCCCCGGCGAGGAGTCATATTTCCTGCTGAACGGCCTGCCTTGGTTCTCGCGCGAGAACATGGTCGACTACAAGCCCGTCCGGTCCTTCCGCATCCGCCCGTTTTACTGGGCGACAAACGAACGCCGCCAGTTTGCGGGGACCTGGGAGATCTATGTGATCAAATTTGTGCGGCGGCCGCAGTGACGCGGTTGCCTGCGGGCGGTCAATGGGTCGCGGGCTGGAGCGCGTGTGCGAAGACGTGGTCGGCGATCTGGATTCCCTCGTTTAGGCCCGCACGCACGGCGGGAAGAGTGTGAATTCCACCGTACTCCCTCCTCATCCGAACCTTCTCGCGCGCCTCGGAGAGCCGCTTGAAGCTCCGCGCCTTTTGATAGATGTGCCTTGGCATCTGCACGTAGCCCACATTCGAAAGGGGCACACCAGATGCCATGGGGAGGTAGCTCCAGATCCGGTTCAGCGAAGGGGCAGCATAGGCATTGTATGGTAAGCGTTCCACTGCCACAGCATCCTGCGAAAATTGAACGGCTATATCCCGCCGGCGAGGCACAAAACGGCTGGCTTTCTTCCATAGAGGAGATTCGCAATATCTGACCGTGCCATCATGCCGCAGCCAAGCCTTTGCCGGTTTAACTTTGCATTGACGAAGCAATCAAATTGATTGCTTGGCGTTGTAAGGATCGTCGGCGTCATTAATCGGTCTACCCATCAAGCGGCACGGACACGACTCGAACCCGTATCATTCCGGGCGGATCTTCCTCTAGTAGATTCTCGTTTTTTGCGATTAGGGTCTCTTTTTCAGGATCAACCCTTCTATGCGGTGAGTCTCAAACGCTGCCGGCATACGGTCAGCAAGGTCATGAATTTCTTTTTCATATCGGTAGAAAGTAAGCTGTTTTGGATGCGCTCTGGGCATCTTGCAGATTCCGTTGTGGGATCTACTCTTGAGGAAATCGAGAAGCACGTCGCCCTTTATGGACCGCCCCATGTAGAGGCGCTTTGACCCCGGAGCGATGGCTCCGGAATTCGGCTAGACGTGTTCCTGGGAAATACCACTCCCTGTTGCGAGCGGTCTGGTTCCCATTGTCGCCATCATGAGCAGCAGCGCCGCGGCAATGAGGCTCAGCGCGAAACCCGGGCCCAGATGCTGTTGCCGGAAGTTGTAGACCACCGTATGCGCTCCTGGAGGAACAATCACCCCACGCATCCAACCGTTGACGGGAAAAACAGGTGTGGGTGCTCCCTCGACGCGGGCCTCCCAGCCGGGATACCATGCCTCTGCGAGAACCAAGATTCCCGAGATGGGTGCCTGTGTGCGGACGGAGATGCGTTCGGGCGCAAACTGGGTGATCACGGCGTTTGACGAGGTTGTTCCATGGTGGGGCGTGAAGTCGGATACCCCTGTTTCTAGGTACGCCCTGTGGTGAAAATCTCTCTGCACGGACATCCACCGCTCTGCGGTTTCCCAGTCAGGGGAAACCACGTCGTCGAAGACCAAGTAGGCTCTGGGGTCGGTGCGGGTGAATATCTCTAGTGAATGGCCCTTGTGATCAAAGCGCCCCGCCAGGCTGATGGATCCGAAGCCTGGGGCCTTATCGTAGATCGGTTCGGGCATTTGGATAAAGTCGACGCCGGAGAGCGGAATCCCCGCTGCAACGTGAAGGTAGGTCCATACGCGGGCCAAGAAGGGGTTTGCGTAGCCGGTGTAGCTGCCGAAACCCTGGATCATGCCTGCGTCTTCACGGACATCGCCTGGATTGAAAGAAAGCCGGGGCGGCACGCCGTTACCCGGAAACAGGTGGAGTTCATCGAGGGCCATGCGGACCTCCCGATCATGCGTCTGGAATCCCTGGTCGCTGTAACGGGGTGCCTCTAGCGAGATCGCCCACAACCAATTGAGCGCACAAAGGGCCGTTAAGGCGCCTCCCACAAGTCGCAGTGAGCCGCCACGCGGTCGTCGGTCGCACCAAAGGCCCACCAAAGCCGCGGCCACTGCTACGAAAGCCACGTGGGTGAGGACAAAAGAGGCTACACCGATCCGTGCTCCTGCCATCTGGAAACCGAGCCAGGAAATGCCGACCATGCTTGCCAGGAAACAGAGCAGGAGGGGAATAAGCGGGCGCGTCGGCTCGCGTGACAGGGCGAGGGCGCCCGCACCAAGAATTGCGGTGGTAAGCCAGAGCCCGTAGCGCGAGGGAAGCCGGAGCGCCGAAGCCCCGGGCACGACGTGCAATGCCCAGCCTAGGAAAGGCGTGTGCCCTCCTGCAGCCATAAGGGCACCGACAAGGCCCAAACCAAAGAAGGCACGCGTGTTCCTGTCTCTAAACGTGAGTAGCATGGCGGCGGCTGCAAACAGCGGCACAAGCCCCACGTGAAGATTGTATTCCCAGTTGGTTCCAAATGTGGACGACGCGGGGATCATCAGCGAGAGCCAGGTGATTGCCTGCATTCCGTCGGCAGTTGCAAAGCCCGAAGACGCGAGCGGGCGATTGCCCTGACCCAGCAGTTCGAGGAAGGGCAGCAGCTGGACGGCGGCCAAAGCGGCACCCAAGAGCCCCGACGCGGCTACGCCCAACATGTTGCATAGAGACTGGCGCAATTGCGCGGCGTTCCCCGCCCACGATTGGCGGAAGAGAAGGAACACGACAAGACCCAGAATTTCCACGTAGAGCATCGGTGGGTTCCCAGCGAGTACGGCCATGCCCACGGACGCTGCGAAACCCGAGGCGATGCGGGCGTTCCACCTGTCCTGAAGTCGGGCGCCGAGCCAAAGCAGCATAGGCCACCAACACAGTGAAAAATACACCTCAACCATGCCTGTCGCCAACCGGCCGGCGACTGGACTTCCAAGCGCAAATCCAATTCCCACTAGCCAGCTGGCAGCGGCTGAGGTGCCGATCAGCCGCCCAAGGCGAACGCCCCCATAGATGGCGAGAGCCTGATGCAGGAAGACCGAGGCCACGGTGCCCCCAATGATGCCGCAGGGCAGAACGAGGAGCGTGGGCGGGTAGAGAGTCGCGGTCTCTATGTCGGCGAGAAACGGGCGCCCGAGTCCAACATAGGGGTTCCACAAGGGCAATCTGCCGGCAAGAATGGCCTCGCGGAAGTAGCTCCTGTAGAACACATGCATCCGCAAGAAGTCATAACCGGAGAGAAAATCAGGTGTCTGCAACAGGAGCCAAAGTGTCGAAAACGCAGAGACAATCAGAGCCCCTGCAAGGACGGTCCGCTCTGGATTCTCAACGCAGATTCGACGCGTAGACGATGCCTGCCATCCGGCGAGGATATCCATGTCGGGGAGGATTGATCCGAAGATGCCACGCCAGGTCAACGGCACAGAATCCCCTCCGCGACAGGGTACGTGTTCAAGTTTCGGGTTTTTGTAGCGTTTGGCAGGGGGTTGCAAGCGCACAGTGCCAGATTAGTTTGTGCTGTACGACCGATAGTGACGCCGCGTTCGAGATAGGCTGCCGGAGAGAATGTTGCCGCGGCATAATTTCCTGAGGAGCGAAGAAACTGTCCGCCATGTTAAGGCATATTGAGGGCATGGATTAAAGTATGTATTAACGTTTTGGATACTCAGTAACAATATTGTCGGCGAACTGATCGACTGCAAGATCGGTCGGGAGATTACTCCCACAGCACCCGCCGAGGAGATTGGGCTTCCTAAAAATGAAAACGAAGAGCTGCGTCAGCTCAACCGCCTGCTGGCTTTGAGGGTCGAGAAGCTTGATCGACAGCTGTGTAGCCCGAGGCCCGAGCGTCCGCGATCGGAATGCCCGCCGGATTGAACGGGCGATCGCTCTGGCTGATCTGCTCGGAAAAAGGAAAGAGCTGGACGCAGGCGAGACCTACGCCGAGGAGCCCCGCGGCTACGATTCCTGAGAGAGTACCAAGTGCCTTGAGGGACATTGATCGGCCTGTCGGCCAATTCTGCCGGAAGGCCAGAAAGACACAAAACCCGTTGATTTAGAGGGAGGGGGTTGGTGCGAGATTGAGGCGAAATTTGAGTCGGATGCGGCATCCGAGGTGAGCTTCGTGCTTGGCGCCGGAAAGGACGCAGCGAGGGTGCGCTATGGGGTTGCCCATGGCCGCCTCTCCGTTGAGAGGCCCTCGGGCGCGTTTGCCGACCCTGGGTTCAGCGGAACTCAAGGTTTGAAGATGCCTTTGAAAAACGGTCGCATCTCGATGCGCATCTTCATCGACCGCTCGGGCATCGAGGTATTCGCGCAGGATGGGCCAGCCGCAATTTCGGATCGGGCTTTCCTGCCTCACGGTGACGGCGGACTGGTTTTTTTTGTTGAGGGAGGAGAGGCGCGCCTCATTGATCTGCAAACGTGGCCGTTGCGCTCGATCTGGCGCTAGCTGCACCATTTATGAAACCCCGAATCTACTGGTGGTCGATGACCGCCGCGCTGGCTGGCTTCCTGTTCGGCTTTGACACCGTGGTTATTTCCGGCGCCGAGCAGACGATTCAATCGCTTTGGAGCTTGAGCGCGGGGATTCACGGCATGGCGATGGCTTCGGCGCTCTATGGGACGGTCATCGGATCGCTTGTCGGCAGTTGGCCGGCCGACCGGTTCGGCCGGAAGCCCACGCTGATGGCAATAGGCGCATTGTACGTCATTTCTGCGGTGGGCTGCGGATTCGCCTGGAACGTCTCCTCGTTTATCGCCGCCCGACTTATCGGCGGCTTTGGCATCGGCATATCCACCGTCGCCGCGCCTCTCTATATATCGGAAATCGCGCCTCCCGCCTACCGGGGACGGCTGGCCGGCTTGTTCCAGTTCAACATCGTCTTCGGCATCATCGTCGCCTTCGCCTCGAACTACATGCTCAAGGACATCGGCGAAAATGCGTGGCGTTGGATGCTCGGCGTCGCAGCTTTCCCCTCGGTAATCTACACCGTCATGTGCCTGGGCCTCCCGGAGAGCCCCCGTTGGCTGCTTAGCAGGAAGCAGGACCGCGCAGAAGGCATCAGGGTGCTACAGCTCATTCGGCCGGACGAGCCCCTTTCCAGCGTCGAATCCGAAGCTGACACCATCCTATCTTTCTCCCGAGAGAAAGCGGAGGCAGGCGACTTCTGGTCGATGCGGTTGCGCAAGCCTATCCTGCTCGCGATCCTTGTTGCGTTCTTCAACCAGCTTTCGGGAATCAACGCCGTTCTCTATTTTGCGCCCCGGATCTTCGAGCTTACAGGACTTGGGGCTAAGGCTGCGCTACTGCAATCGGTGGGCATAGGGTTCACCAACCTCATCTTCACGTTTGTGGGGCTCTGGCTCATCGATCGGGTAGGCAGGCGCACACTGCTATACATAGGGTCCTTTGGGTACATCCTTTCGCTGGGGCTTACTTCATGGGCCTTCTTCAGCGGGCACTTCGCGCTGGTTCCTCCGTGCATCTTCGCGTTCATCGCGGCCCATTCGATTGGGCAAGGGACCGTGATCTGGGTTCTCATTTCCGAGATTTTCCCGAACCGACACCGCGCAACGGGCCAGGCCCTCGGGAGCTTCACCCACTGGATCTTTGCCGCGCTCATAACGACATTCTTCCCTAGCATGGTCTCGGCCTTTGCGCCGGGCTACGTGTTCCTCTTCTTCTGCGGCATGATGGTTCTCCAGCTGATTTGGGTCAAATTGATGGTGCCCGAAACCAGGGGTGTGCCCCTCGAGGTGATCGAGCACCAGTTAACGTCGGCGAACTAGCTGCCTCTCGGAGCTGAAATCGATCGACGGACTCGTCGGCAAAACACTTCCCTAACGACACCGCGGATCTTCGACATCGTGGGATAGCATTAAGCGGAGCGAGCCAGCCTGCGTTGCAGGGCTCACAGATTTTGGATTCAGGCGATTGGAAGCCTGCGCACCCTTCACCCTGGGTGGGATGCCGATTCTGGCTCGACCCTGATTTCAGCCTCGTGCTCCTCGCGGGCTAGCCAAAGTAGCAGAAAAGCTGCCGAGCAGACCACCGCGCATACGATGAAGACCATCCGATAGCCAAGCCAGCTAGCGAGCGTCCCGAAGGCCAGATATCCGATCGTGGAGCCAATCCTGTTCGCGTTTGTGTAGAGATTTGTCGCGGTGCCGGGCTGATTCGGAATGTAGCTTTGAAAGAAGGTGATAGCGATGCCCGAGACGATGGCGACCATCGCGGCGCTCAATATCTGAGCGGGGTAGATGTGCCATGGCGCCCGCACCTGCGACAGTACCGCGTAGTAAGCAACCGCGATGACGATGCCCAGGCGGATCAGGGGCCCGGTTTTGCCTCGCGAAGCCAGCAGCCCGAACAGGAGCATGAACGGAAGCTCGAATACGGGTGCGACACTATAGGCGATGCCCACCTGCTGCTGCGTCCCGCCCAGGGTGTTCAGGATCATCAGGGGCAGGTTCATCATCCCCATGGTCGAGCACACAAAAACGAGCACGAAAGCGCAGAAGTAGCAGAGGAGGTCGGGCCGCCGTAGCAAACGGCCGAGGGGCACCTTTGCCGCCGATCCCACGGCGGCGGGAGGGCGGGAGGGGATGAAGAGCCATACAATAATCATCAGCAGGAAAAAGAAGGAGGCGCAGATCAGGAAGGTTCCCCGGAAGGAATAGCGGATCATGACCCAAGCTGCGACCGCGGGACCCGTCGTCCAGGCCAAGGACAGGGCAAGGCGGTAGATGTTCATATACAGCGGGGCCTCGTCATCGGGAACACCATGTCGGGCAATGGCCTCGCGGGCGTAGGCAAACAACTGCGAGAAGGTGATTGATGCTATGCCCAGGGCTACGGAGCCGATCACCGTCAACCATAGCACGTTGCGCACATAGGCGAATCCGGCGTAGCCCGCCGCACCGAAGGCGCAGCCCAGAAGCAGGATGAACCGCCTGCTGTACCTCGTGTCGGACCAGCGGGCGAGCACGGTACTGATGACGATGCCCGAAACGGACGTGATGGTCATGAAGATGCCAAACGTCCAGTTTGACATCCCGACCTCAATGGTGCCGAAAATCGAATAGAACGGAGCGACGAATGAGAAGGCCAAGCCGAGCAGAAGATTGCATACCAGCACGATCGTAAGATCCCGTTGCGACAGGAGCTTCCGGGTAGGTATGAGGATGCTTTGCATCAATCCGGAGAAGGATTGTGCGCCGGGCGGCAGAGTTTGAGCGTTCATTGGTGCCGACAATCGGTTGGAAGTTCATGGAATCAGGGCAGCATCCGCAACGGAAACATGTCGCCAAGCAATGGGACGGGCGACCGGGGTCGAGGTCGCGCCGATTCAACGAACGCCGGACACCCGAATCCCCATCGAAAGGCGTCAAGAACCGGATTTTTAGATCCTCAAACTTTTGTAAATCGGGATGTTAGGCCCACTGATGGCATATCCGTCATTTGCTTCTCGGTTCTGGGGTTGTGGAGCGCCGGTATCGTTCGCGACAGGTGCCCACCAAAGAGCGCGTTCTGCGTAAGTTGTGTAAGATGTTGCAAGATAAATTATAAAGTCATGCCATCTTTGGGCGGATGGGCTAAAACAGATTGCGGGCATCCCTTCGACGGGCAAATCGGAGCCCGCCGATCATGGCCAGAAATGCGCCCTCTAGTGGGCGGTTCGTGGCCGATAGGGGAGAGGGGAGGCCAACCCGATCAAATCAGCTGGAATCCGTGCTATAATGTCCCCCCGCCGTGCAATCCTCACCCACGTCACCTCAATACACCGAACCTGATTTCTTCAGCGCGGCGCGCATCGCGCGCGCGATGGTCACGCTCAGCCGCGATGACCCTTGGGACAACGCCGGCTCCTTTGTGGCCAGCTATCACGAGGGGGAGATCGCAAAGTACAAGTTGAACGAACCGGATTCTCGCATGGCTGAGTGGAGGGCGACCGATTGCCGCGCCCAGCTCTGCGCTGCAGAGCGCGAGCTGCGCTCGGACGCGTTTCGACTGGAGGAAGGCCTCAAGCCATGGGGATTGCTAGTCGGCATGATGGGACCGATCGCGCTAACGGATGATGATGAGTGCTCCCCCCTGCACTGGGCGGCGAGAAATGGAGCTTGGTACGCGTTGCCTGAAAAGGCTCTTACACCCGATGCCATGCTGATTCCGAATCTGGCTAACGAGTCCCCATTCGAGATCGCAGCCCGCAACAACAACCTCCAGCAGATCGAGGCGGGTATCTTAACGAGGCTGGTCACCTCATGCACCAGGATCAAGGATACCCCGCTTCACCATGCCGCGCGCAACGGCTACCTCCTTCACTTGCCCCAAGCAATCAAGACCGATGAGCTGCTTGCACTGGAGAACTCGCACGGGTGCACGGTTTTCGAGCTGCACTGCCAATACTCCCGGGCGGCAGGCCACGGAGCGAACCACGCCGCTTGACGCGGCAGGCCCGCATGGGCGGCGTTAGAGTTCGCCCGTGAGCAGGTAAAGCTGCAGGAGCGCGAGGTGTCTTCGCATGCGTGCATCGAGAAGATCCGCCTCTGCCTCGCGCAAATCCGCCTGTGCGGCAAGGAAATGGCTGTTTAGAGCCAACCCGTTCTCCACGTTTTGACTCGCAAGCTGCGCCGAGCGCAGGCGGTAGGTGCGCGCCTGTTCGCCGAGTTTCATAAGGTCGCCCGCATAGGTCAGGTCCTGGTACGCGAGGCGCACCTGGAGAGCGGCCTGCTCCTCCGTCCGGTCGCGGCTCACCTCTGCCTCCCTGCGCTGGATCAGGCTTCTTTGTATGTCGGCGCGGCGGCGGCCGAAGTCCAGAAGATCCCATTTCAACACCACGCCTACGATGGCGGAATTGGTCGGCAGTAGGCCGATTCCGTCCTGGGAATAGCCGGTTGCGAACAGTGCCAGGTCGGGTATCTCGGCCTGACGTGAGGCACGCAATCCGGCGGATGCCTTGTCGATAAGAGCCATCGCGATCTGCCTATCCGGATTCTTGGCCACATCCGCCAGCCATTGATCCAGGGTGCGCGTGGCTCTCTCGGGCAGCGCCCCGTCCAAGTCGGTCACAGCCGCGCCAGGTCGCCCAATCAAGTCGCCGAGCTGCAGGCCCATCCTGCGGCATAGCTGGTCATTTCGGGTCAGTGCGGCGACGCATTGTGTGCGCTCGGCCTGCAGGCCAAGAACGGAGTCGTCCAGCAGTTCCCCGACACTCTTGGAGTGCAGGGCGTCGCTCAGCTGTGCCTCCTTAAATGCGAGCTTGGCCTCAAGCGCCGCATGACGGCTGCCTTCGACAAGCAAGCCGGTAAAAATTTCCTCCACCGAGAAGCGGATCTGGGCGTTGGCCTTGAACTCCTCACGCAAAGAGGCCTCCTGGTCGGCCCGCGCGGCCGTGATGCCGCTCCCAATCCGCCATTGCTGAGTAAGTGGCTGCAGGAGCAGAATGCCGCCGATGGTCACATCCCTGCTGCCACTCATCAAGGTGAGGTCGGACGGTGGGAATGGACCAATGATGTCGTTGAAGTATCCAAGGCCCACCTTGTTGGCGGTCGAATCCAGCAGGGATGTGAGCGAATTCGCGCCGAGCTTCACCTGGTAGGGGTTGGGGACATAGGCGACGGTGCCGAAGGCGGTCACTGTCGGAAAGCGCTCCCGTTGCGCCCTGTCGAGGCCGGCAGCCGCCTCCATCTCCTTGAGGTGCGCGAGCTGGCCGGCCTTGCTGTTGCTCAGGGCCTGGGCAACAGCATCGTCGAGAGTCAGCGCCGCCGCCGGCACGGAAAGAAGAACCAGGAGCAAAGGATGCAGTCTCATGCGTCCCTTTCGGTGCCCGGAGCGGCCGTGGCCGGCACTTTTCTAAGGAAAAGGGGGTACGCCGCCGGAATCACGAGGAGGGTCATGACCATCGACCAAAGAATCCCGACACAGAACACGCTCGCCAGTGGTGCCCAGAGGGGGGAGCCGGAAATGATCATCGGAAGAACGCCGATGGCGGCGGCCATCGACGTCAGGAAGATGGGCCGGATGCGGCGAAGACCGGCATGGATAGCGGCCTCAGCAAGGGAGAGGCCTTCCTTGGCGCGCAACTCATCAGCGTAATCGACTAAGATGATCGAGTTGCGCACGACAATGCCGACAAGGCTGATAAGGCCGACTGTTGCAGTGAACCCCAAGGTACTACCTGTGATCACTAGGCCCGCTATCGCGCCGAAAAAGGTCAGCGGGATCGCAAGCATCACAAGGAGGGTCCCCCTCACGTCCTTGAACTGAAACAGCATGACTAGGAAAATGAGTACGAGACTCATCAGGAACGCGTGTTCCATGTTGCCGAATGTCTGCTGCTGCCCCTCGTACTCCCCGCCGATCTCGAGGCGATACCCTGGGGGAAGGTCAATCACGGCGAGCTCCTTGCGGATGGGGGCGAGAATCTGCGAGGCGAGGATGCCAGGCTCAGGATTGGCTCGGACCGTTAGGGTGCGCACGCCGTTGCGCCGCGCGATCTGCGCCGGGCCCCAGGAGGGTTCGGCATGAGCCACCTCGGACAACTCCATCGTAGACCGCGTGAGCGGGGACCTGAGCATGAGGGAGCCGATGGCGCTGTAGGATTCCCGATGGGCACCATCGAGCCGAAGTATGATTGGAACAGGTGTGTCATGCTCCCAGAGCTGCGTTACAGGCAGCCCGGAGAAGCCAGCACGGACCTGCGCCGCGATGAGGCTTGTGGCCAGCCCAAGACGGTTGGCCACCTCACTGTCGACCTGGAGGTCCACGGTGAATCCGTCCCGAAAATCGTCGCGCACCTGCGTTGTCCCGGGTGTATGGGCAAAGATGGCGCGGACCTCGTCGCCAATCCTGCGCAGCGTCGGAAGCTCGGGCCCGATGACCCTTACCTCGAGGGGCGCGTCCACGGCAATCCCCTGCTGGAGGCTCATGACGTTGACTCTGCCTCCCGGCACGAGGTCGCGAAGCTGGGCCGAGTAGCTGCGCACCAGCTCCTCTGTTGCGTCGGAACCGGAGGTGTTCACAAGGAGCATGCCATAGCTGGGCCTCGGAAACTCAGGAGCGAAGCTGTAATAGACACGCGGAGCAGAAGTGCCAACGAAAGCGGCAAATCCGGGTATCCTGGGGTCGCCTTGCAGGCGCTTCTCTATGGAGCGCACCGCCAAATCAGTCATTTCAAGCCGGGTTCCGATCGGCATATCGACCTCGATGACAAACTGTGCCCGTTCCGCCGCCGGGAAGAACTTCTGGCGTGTAACAAGAGAAAGCAGGGCGCCTGCCGGCAAGGTCAACGCCGCGCACGTGATCACAATTCCGGGATGCCTGACGACCGAGCGAATCACACGTCCATAGACGCTCTGCACGAAATTGAGCACCACGGATCCAAGGCTGCCGGGGCGGTGCTTGAGCCCTTGTTTTATGAACGTGAAGCAGAGCATCGGGGTGAGCAGCATTGCGACGCAGAACGAGACGGAGAGTGCGATGCCAACCGTCACCGGCAGCGCAATAATGAACTCCCGCGTAGAGCCAGTAAGGAAGAACGCGAGGGGTGCGAAGGCCAGAATGATGGCGACGGTCGCGGTGAAGACCGGAACCGCGAGCTCGCGGGCCGCCCGCCAAGCGGCGTCCCAACGGGACAGGCCCTGATCGAGCTTCTCTACGTAGTTGTCGGCGATGACAATTGCGTCATCCACAACCATGCCGAGCACGACGATGAGTGAAGCCAGTGACACCTCGTGCAGCTCGATGCCGAGCGCCTGGAGGGCGGTGAAGGTTATTGCGATCGTTACCGGGATGGCCATTGCCGCGATCGAAGCCACCTGGAGGGGCAGCAGCAGTAGGGTGACCAGAACTACGGCGCCAACGGCTATGAAAAACTCGGCGATGAAGTGGTTGACGGATGCGGAGACGATTCCCGGCTGGTCGTTGATCACCTGGAAGCTGATATCTGCGGGGAATTGGGCGGCGGTCTTCACCAGTTGGGCCCGGAGGTCCTTGCCGAATGCTACGATATTGTAGCCGGGCTGCGTCTCGACAGACAGCAGCAGCACCGGGTGATCGCGCCCGTTGAGCCGCAGGATTGCGGAGGGGTCCGCGAGCCGCCGGTCGACCTTGGCGACGTCGCCGATCCGGACGACTCGGTTGTTGGCTAGGTCTGAGAATACGACCTGTTGGCGTACCTCCTCGATCGACGAGTAGCGGCCGTGTGTATGGATGGGCGCCTCAATATCTCCAGCCTTGATCGTGCCCGTATAGGGTGTTGCGTTCTGAAGCTGGAGCGTTGCGGCGACTTGCGATAGGCTCACGCCATAGCGCGACAGGCGCTGTGAATCCGCCTCGACGTAGATCGCTTCGTCGCGTTCCCCATAGCGCACAATCCGCCCTATTCCCTTCACGGTGCGCATGGAATCCTCGATCCGCTCGACGTATCGGCGAAGCTCCGGATAACTTCGCTGGGGGGAGGAAACGCCGATCAGCAGGGCCACCGAGTCGCCAAAATCTGAGTTGACGATCGGCCCGATGGTCTCCGCCGGCAGCTTGGTTTGCTTGAACTCAGCCAGCCCGAGGCGTAGGCGGGACCAGAAGTCCTTCTTGCCAGGGACCCATTCGTTCAGGTCCACGATGACCACCACAATGCCGTCCCGCGTCACCGAGGCTGTCTTTGTGGAGTCGATCTCAGTGAAAGAGGAGAGGTAGGCCTCCAGCGGGCGCGTGACCTGCTGTTCGACCTGTGCGGTCGTGGCGCCGGGGTAGAGAACTGCCACGAGCGCCTTGTGGATGGAGATGGTAGGGGTGTCCTGGCGCGGCATCTCGACCAGCGAATGAACGCCGAGAGCCAGCACGATCAGGCTGAGCACGACGGCCACTTGGCGGTGGCGAAGGGGCCATGTCACCAGATTCATGGATCGGTGTCTGCGTTCAGCGGCATCCCCTCGAAAAGCGTCGTAGGAACGCTTGTGACCACGAGTTCGCCGGGCTTGAGGCCGGAGCGGATCTCAACGACCGTTCCCTCCAATGCTCCCGCCTCGACGATCTGGCGCACGGCGGTGTGGCGCAGTGGATCGATGGTCCAGACGAACACGGCGCCGTCGGGGTATTTCTGAACGGCCTGCGGCGGTAGGGTCACAGCCATGTGGGTGCTCCCGATGGATATCCTGGCTGTAACGACATTGCCCGGGTGGAGAGTGTGGTCGGCGTTCGCTATGCGAATCTTGACCGTGAACGAGCGGGAAAGGGGATCGGCTTGGGGCAGGATGGCATCCACCGTGCCTGGAAACAGGCGACTGTTTTCGGCCGGCAGGCAAACGCGGGCGGGTTGCCCCGGCCTTACGCTGTGGGCATCGGCCTCCGCCACACCTACATTGGCCCAGACCGGGGCCGGGGCCAGCACCGTGAAGACGGGAACAGCGGGCACGACGACCTGGCCCACCGCGATGCCCCGACGCACAACCTGCCCGGAGAAGGGAGCTCGCAGCTCGGTATAGGCGAGCTGGCGCTGCGCGAGTTCATCGGTGGACTCTGCCTCGTGAAGTGCACTTTCAATCTTGTCATAGTCGCTTGCAGTCAGGCTACCTAGGTCCCGCAGGCGAGTGAGGCGCTCATGACGGGCTCGTATCTCACGAAGTTTTGCGTCAGCGATGGCGACGCCTTGCTGGAAGTCGGTGGGATCGAGTTGCGCAAGCACGTGGCCTTTCTCAACTGACGCCCCGTCCTGCACATTGACGGTAAGCACGCGGCCTGTAACGAGGAACGCAACCTCGGCCGTGTCGACAGACTCGATGGCTCCTGCGGCCTCGACCTCATTGGGCAGCTCTTGGCTCGACACACGGACGGCCTTCACCGTCTGACGATGACCCTCTGCGACAGCAGGACCACGACGGCACCCTGCTGGAGTGAGGAGGAGGAACGAGGTGAAAAAGACGGCCAGCGCCAAGCGGGGGACGGCCCGGGTGGGCGCGGCGTTAGGAAGCCCGTTGCTGGAGGGTTTTGGGCGTTGGAAGATGAGGGTGTCAAACAGCTTCATATGGATATGGACGGTTCGGTTAACCTGCCGGCATCCTGCGGATGGGACGCAGCGGCAACCTTTGCCTCTTCTGCGGTGAAAATCTCATCCCTGATTCTCTGCGCGGTGCCGGTATAGTCCCACTCCTTGGATAGTGGACTCCATCCCAGGGCGTCACAGGAGAGACGGAACAATTGCTCGTGAGCGGACCAGAGGTCGTCGCCTTGGATGGGAGTGTGCAGATGCTCCGAGCGGTAGAGATACAGTCCTCGGGTTGTGCCCATCAGGCTGAAAAACACCTTCTCGGGACTCAACGAGGGTGACAGGACAAGATCCCCATCCACAACCGCATCGCGAATGACTCCTTGCGTGATGCCGGCGCTGCGTTCGAGCAGAGAGGCCATGTCAGCCCTGCGCTCGCCAGATATCTTCAGGGCGAAGCCGAGAAAATTAGAAAACTGCTCGGTACGCCAGCAATCCGCATCCATGCAAAAGAGGAAGTAGTCAGCCATAGCCAGCGCCATGGCCCTCTCGCGGCTGCGCCCTTTGAACATGGCTGCGCGTTCCAGAAAACCAAGCCGACGGCGCCCGCTTTCAATGCAAAGCCCGGCGAGCAGGTCCTCCTTTGAGGCGAAATGGTTATAGATTGTGCCCTTGGAGAAAGGACATGCCGCCGCAAGCTTGTCCATTGTCAGGCCGTCCGAGCCTTGGGACCACAGCAGCCGACGCGCGATCCGGAGCAACGTCTCCTCACGGATATCGATCTGAGTCTTTTTTTGGCCAGTGCGCGCCATAGGGACATCCCTTCCGCTATGACAAAACGTCAAGCCCGAAGAGCTGGCCATCCCGTTTGCGCCGGAACCTGCATTGGATCGTTCTTAGTCCGAAAGCTAAGGCTGATTATTAGGCGCTAACATATCGTCAAGATGGCTGCGCATGATGGTGCGATACCACTGGGTGAAGAAGCGTTCGCCGCTGGTGGCGTCCGCGTGGCCCAAAAATTCCACCGTCTGCTCCTGGTAGAGCCGGGCTTGGGAGGTCTTCAGATTCATCTCAAGAAGCTCGGCGAAGGTGGCTTTATGCTGTTCGGGCACGGTTCCATGCAGCCACAGGTAGCGGGTCTTCTTGAGCGACTCATCGCCCTTCTCAGCCAGCCTAGCGGTTTTCTGGAACCGGGTATGGTCAACGGCATCATTGAGGTGCTTGGCCACGTGGAAGGGGTCGTGGACGATCGCCACCTTGGGGGCGGCCAGCCGGGGGGCCGCCACGAATTTGGCCCCCTTGTCCATGACCCCGGCCTCAACCTGGCTGCGCTTACCCTCCGGCAACGCCTCCCACAGCGCCATCGCCGGCACCGTGTCGCGTCCCTCCACCACCTCCAGAACCCGCGGGTTCTTCAGGTCGGTCATCAGCGAGATGTAGCTCTAGCCGCCTAGAAAAATTTCCTGCGATGCTTCCAGTAGCCAGGATGCGCCGCCTGCCATGCTCGCACCCGCGCTGCATTCTCGTCCCCGCTAAAGTACGCGCGGTTCGCCTCCTGCTTGAGCCACCGGCGCTGGCTTTGCGCTTTGCTCGCCTTGCGGCACGCTAGCTCGCGACAGTAGCGCTGCCCGCGCCGATTGCGCGCATCCGGCATGAAAAACTTCCCGCAGCACAGGCACTTGCGTTGGCCGTCGATATGCATCGCCCCACAGCCTTCCCGTCCGCCACGGACCCCACAAACCAGGCCTCACTCATTTCACGGGGGGAAGAACATCCACCCAAGCCGAAGAAGACTCTTCCCTTTCAGAATCGGGAAGAATATCCAGCCGAAGAACAACGGATTTCAGACCGCCGCTTTTGCACGGCTTTCATTCCGCCGCTGGCACTGCGGGTTCACTGCCTTTTTTTGATCCAGTCTCGCCCCGCGTCGCTGTCCTCTCGCCATCTGGAAACAGCAAGTCGAAGACCGTGCCAGGCACTTCACCACGGAACGCTTCCTGTTGCTTGATCGGCTCACAGAGTTAGCGAACGCCCGTAGCACGGGCTCAACGAGCTCACATCAAAACCGATGATCAAGCTGACCGTCATGATAGTAGACGATGAGGCAATTGCGCGGGAACGGCTCATTTCCTTTCTGCGCGATGAATCAGCCGTGGAAATTACAGGCGAATTTGGGAATGGTTCCGATGCCTTGGATGCGATACGGGAGGATCCTCCAGATATTCTCTTTCTCGATGTCCAGATTCCCGGAATCAACGGGTTCCAGGTGCTAGAAGCATTGCCCTCGAACCCTCGCCCGTGCGTCATTCTTGTGACAGCGTACGACAGCTTTGCGGTCGACGCCTTCACGAAGCAGGTTGTCGATTATCTCCTAAAACCCTTCGATCGAGATCGTTTCAAGCAAGCGCTAAGTCGGGCGATAGGCGAAAAGGAGGCGCGCCGGGCCGGCGATTTGCAGGAGCGGGTTGAACAGATTCTCGCCACGAGGCCGGCGCCGTTTCCTGAACGCCTTGTCTTCAAGGTGGACGGGCGCCGAATTATCCTGAAGCGCGATGAGATTGTATGGGTTGAGGCCGAGAGCAACTACTCCATCTTGCATCTTGCCGGCTCAAAAAAACTGATGCTCCGCGAGACCCTTTCCTCTCTCGAAAACCGACTCGGCTCCTCGCTCTTTATTCGCATCAACCGATCGGCCCTTGTGAATGTCGAGCAGGTTCAAGAACTCCAACCGAATCGTAACGGCGACTACGTCGTTATGCTGAGAACTGGGGTAAATTTGCCTCTGAGTCGCCATTTGCGCGGTCATCTGGAGAGTTTCTTTTGAAAGCAGCCAACTACGGCTGTAGGCTCCCTAGCCCGCCTTAGAAAGCCCGCACGAGAGCGTCCACTGGACGGCACGGGACGATTGGAGCGAAGGATGTATCCCTATCCGATAAAAAGTCCAGGCCGCGGGTCCTTACGTGCCCCGGTTCGCAACTGAGCAAGGCACTTTGCAGTTAGCGCTAGGCCAGAGTGCCTGCCTCACTCGTTTTGTTTAGACGGGATGTGTGGCTAAACGCGGTCGAGACACCCTCGAAGGCGGCCAGAAACCCCAGATAGGGCGAGTGTATTCGCGGGTGGAAAACGACACTTCAGATACACCCGACTACGCTTCGTCACATAGCACTTTCTGTCTGCAGAGAATCGGACACCGTGGCCAAGCCGCTAAACGGCAGTCTCACAAGGCGCCGTGTGAAATACTTCCGGCGCGCCGTGAGACCCCTGCTCCTACCCTAACACTACCAATGAAAATCGCAGCACCTACTGCATTATCACGATTCAAATTAGCGATCGGGCCGGTGGCCCTGTTGCTTGCCTTTTCGGGCGCCTTTGTGGCGTCATCGACAAAGGCCCGCGCACAAGGATGCGTGGCCATCCACGGTTCTGGCCTCTCATCTGCGGCAGATGCGGCCACCGACTCCGGCAACAACATGAACCTTGCGGGCTCTCCTGAAGGTAATCCTTGGGCGTTGTCGGTCGACTATCGATATTTCAACTCGATTCACGACTATATCGGTCAAACTGAGAATGCCCGGCTCGGTACGGGCGTTTTCAACAAGTCGAATTTCACAGACGTCGGGCTGACCTATATTTTGGATCCCCGATGGAGTGTGACGCTCACCGTTCCGTTTGTGGTCAACGATCGCTCCCAAACGACGAACGGGCTGCGTTACCACACGGATGCCGTAGGGGTTGGCGACACCTCCATCGAGGGCAACTACTGGGTCTTTGATCCTACTAAGCACCCCAAGGGCAATATTCTGCTTGGCCTTGGCCTGCAGATGCCCACCGGCAACGACAGCGCTATGGGGGAGTTCCTGAGCTACAATAAGACCATCAATGCGTATACAGCCAAGGAGGAGCCCGTAGATCAGTCTATTCAGCCGGGCACCGGAGGGTGGGACGGGATCCTCGATCTCTATGCCTTCCACCAGGTGGTGGTCCCTGGCCTGAACGCCTACCTCAGCGCTACATATACCTTTGTGCCGTTTCAGGATGAAAATGGTGTTCCCACCTACCGCGGAAATCCCTTTGAGGCCATTACCGGTATCACGGACAGCTATTTGTACCGAGCGGGATTTGAGTACCAGCTGCTCCCCAAATATGGTCTCTCGGCAAGCTGGGGCCTGCGCATGGAGGGTGTTCCCGTGAAGAATTGGTTTGGAAACAGCACGGGCTTTCGTCGCCCGGGTTACTCCATTGACTGGGAGCCGGGCGTGACATGGAGCCATCGCAACATCTCCCTTCGGCTATATGTCCCGTATTCATTCCTGCACGATCGGACGCAAAGCCTTGCGGACCAGAAGTACACGGTCGTGACGGGAAAATATCAGCACGGCGATGCGTTCTTCGCCAATTACGAGATCATCATGGGGTTCAGCATCAAGCTCTAATCGAGATCATGCTCCCGGCAGCGTTAGAAAACGTCATCGGGTACATCCCTGTGACTTAAGATATCCTTAGGGCCAAGCCGGCTTCATTCAGGCGGCTTGGCCTCAGGAACGACAGCGGACGAAATTCGCTCGATTGACAGTTCTTTTCGTATGGTTCGGAGGTCGCAGCAATGGGGAAATTGATATCCGCATCTTCGGCAAACATCTCGGAAGCCCAACCCGCGGGAGGGTGCGCTGCGTCGGACTGTGGCCGATTTTCGGGTGAACACATGTTCGCGCTTTATCCCTCATTAAAGGACAAGCGGGACGGGCCAGGCGCTTTCCGGACGGAGGAAACCAAAAAAGCGACCCGCATATCAGAATGGATTCGGCACAATAAGCCCGGATTTGGGCTGTGCGAGCGCCAGTTGAGCGAAGGCGCGTGGACACTGATGAGGAATACGCAACCAGGATCGGGACTGCTGTCCTGGAAACGCATCCTTATTCGCACGCCTTCCGAATTAGGCGTCGAGAAGTACGCTGCGTCGCCCAGGAAAATGTCGGAAACTGTTAAGGCGGCTGCGCTTCACTATGGTGCGGGCTCGGTCGGAATCGCTCCGATGAATCGTACTTACGTCAATCTGAGGGAACAAGGGCGGCCCATCTTTTTTGAGGATGTGGAGGTCCCGGTGATAACACCCGAAAAGCTCGTGATTCCCGCGGATATGAAGTGGGTGGTGGCGATCGCGATCCCGATGAAGCTTGAACTCCTCGAACAGGTACCGACGGAGCTCGGGGATGCCGCGGTGGCTATGGGATATAGCCAGAGTGTATTTGTGGTATCGGCCCTTGCTGAGTTTATTCGAGGCCTTGGCTATCAGGCCATCCCCAGCGTGAACGACATCGCGCAGAGCGTCCCGTTCGCGTTGGACGCTGGGCTTGGTGAACTGGGGCGCACCAACAAGCTCATCACCCGAGAGTTTGGGGCAGCTGCGCGCCTGTGTAAGGTTTTTACAAACATGCCGTTAGAGTGCGATAAGCCGGTCCGATTCGGCGTCGCCGAATATTGTCGAGTATGCAGGGCGTGTGCCGAGGCATGCCCCGCGCGGGCGTTGTCTTTTGACGTCGAACCCAGTCTCCACACCCAGGGACCTTGGAACAACCAGGGCCATACCGCGTGGTTTGAAGATTCTTTCCGATGCTTCCAGTACTGGCAGAAAGTGGGTAACGGCTGCGGGATTTGCCTGATGGCCTGCCCGTTTACAAAGAACCCGTGGCTGGGGGCGCGTCGTGACTAAAGGTCCCCGATCTAACCCTTATGAAACCGGTCGCACCCAACATGGTCCACGTCCACTCGCTGGCTCTGAGCCGGTCACAACCGCGGTCTTTGCACGACTGCGGCGAAGCGGCTAAGGCGTGACAACAAATTCACGCACGCTGCGAACCGGTTGGCCGTCGACGCCCCGCAGCTCGGCTTCTAATGTGACGGGTCCGCTCTTTCGGGGCCAGGTCAGATGAAATTCAGTCGACCCGGTGCCAAAAGGCGCGAGCTGGATATCCCGTTTGCCCTCGAACAGGAGGGCCTCCCCCGACCGGCGCAGGCGCAGTTGCACCGGACCGCTCCAGGATTCGCCCAGATCGTTAACGAACATCACCCGTATATCAGCCTCTGAGTCGGCGCGCACCTGGTCCTTCCAGAAATCCACCATGAGCCCCACTGGCGCGAATGAATCTCGGACATAGCGTTGAAACTCTGGCTCCCAGGTGAGCGCACCGACGTCCATCCACTGGTCGCTGGTCTGCCCATCCGCGCGCGAGTAGCCTAGGGTCGTGAAATGCATGACTGCGGCCGCTTTACGGTGGGTCCTCCAGAATTCCGTCTCCGCCGCAAGGTAGGTGGCGTAGAGGTGTCGGCGCTGCTCGGTCGTCGAGGACCATCCAAGAAGGTTTTTGTAGAGATCCCGAGTCAGTGTTGTGGGCGTGCCATCGCGGTTCAGCCAGAGCCAGCCGTATTCATTGATGATGACCGGATGGCTTGAGTCATTCTTGATTGCGCTGCCCTGTGGGACCGGATCTGCGGTGGCGAGGTCAGACAGCCTGAATTTTGGATCCTGAAAATGGTATGGATGTGATTCGAAGGTGTCGGTCAGCCGCGCCGGTGCGCCGTAACTGTTGTCCCATGGCCGGTCCGACAAGTCCATGGCGCGCACCCGCTCGATGGCGGGTCCGGTCTGGTCCGTTGTCGTCTCGTTGCTTGCGTCCCAAATCACAACCGAAGGATGGTTCCAGCGCTCGCGCATCCATTCCCCATACTCCAGCGCGAGTTCGTCGGTTTTCAAATCCTTCGGATAGTTGCTCCAGCCTGGGCCACCGAACCATATTGGGAATTCATCCTGGATGAGAATGCCAAGCTCATCGGCGGTGTCGTACCACTGCTCCGGAGGGAAACCAATGCAGTAGCGCAGGCAGTTCCAGTGCATGTCCTTCACCCGCTGGTGCAGCATCCGGACCCATTTGCGGTCCCATGGCCGGTCCTTGCATTCGCTGTCCTCGAAGAACCTGTAAACAGTAACGTTGCTGCCGCGCATGAAATACGGCTTGCCGTTCAGGGTTGCCTGCCGCGTTGCGGGGTCGAACCTGAACTCGCGCATGCCAAAGCGCGTCCGAAACAGGTCGGAACCGCTTCCAACTTCAAGTTGATATAGGAAGGGGTCCTCCGGGGACCAAAGCCTGCAGTCGGAGATCGGAACATCTACGTCGAGTACCGTTTCTTTGGCAGAAGGGAAAGCGGTCTCAGCACTCTTCAGGCTTCCGGACACCCGACCTGACTTGGCCTCGCGAACAATGAACTCAATCGAGCGCCGGCAGGGAACGCCGGTATTGAGCAGGACCGCCTGCACGCGCACCGACCGCCGCGCGATTTCGGGCACGGCCTGGACCTGCACGAAATACGGCGTTCCAGAGAGTATCAGCTCCACCGAGTCGAAGATTCCTGGGATATACCGCCGCTTTTCAAAATCAAAACCGGAGGGCACCGCCGCAGTGACGGCATCGCGGTCGGCGCCAACACGAATCAAGAGGACGTTTTCTGCCGGACTGAGAGCGGAGGTGGCATCAAAGTAACCGGGTGTAAAGCAAGGCGCGTGGGAGCCGAGGTCCACTCCGTTGAGAATGACCTTCGTCCCATACATGGCCTTGGCGACTTTGATTCGCGCGACGGCGGTTACGGGCTGACCGAGTGTGAAGGTGCGCCGATACCAGAACGCCTCGCGCTTTGGGTCTTTTTGGCCGATTGCCTTGCCGTCATGCACCGTCGGTCCTGGAGGGTCTGCAAATTCCGGATTCGCAAGCGAGACGAGGCCCGGGACCTGTATGCTGCGGACAAAGGCGGCTGGGACGCGGTCCATTGTCCCCTCGGCAATCTGCCACGTGCCGTCCAGCGATATGATCTGCCCTTCCGAATTCTCGGCGGCGCCAGTCCCCACCTCAGTGGCAAGCATCGCCATCGGAAACCCCAAGAAAAAGAGCAGATGAATCATGGTTTTCACGCTTCGGAGGGTCTCGCGTATAAGTCCGCGAATCGAATTATGTCCCCCTTCTGCCAGTTGCCAAACGCGACCTCAAGCACGCGCACGGGTAGAGGCCTCCAGGCGGCCGAGGCGGTGCATCGCGTTTGCGGGGATCCAGATCTCGTCGCCGACCTGAACCATGGCATCGTGATCGATCACTTTGGATACTAGTTCTTTAAACCGCTGGCGTCCCTTCGCGCATTCGAACCCCGGTTTCTCACGAGGAATATTGATGGTCAGCTGGTTGCGGGATTTTACTCCGAAAGCGAACAGTAATGGCTTCTGCAAACAATCGAGCTGTTGCCGGCAGATAATGCGAATGAGGGTCATCCCATGCATTTGGTGTTTTAGAAGGTGGGCGATTGACAGGAATTGGAATGTAATACAGCTGTAGTGCATGGCGGCTGCAACAAAACCAACCTCGATCAGACTGACCGATGCTGAGAAACGCCGGATTGGTGCGGCAGCAAGAAAGCGGGGGATGAGCCCGGCAGCCTACATTAAGCGGGCCGCATTGGAGGGCGTGGGCCAGTCAGATGACTCTAAGCTTCTCCGGCTGGAAAGCCTGGCTGCCGGCCTTTTGGCCGCTGTCGAAGACGAAAGAGATTATCGGACTGCTTCCTCGAGGTGGGAGAGCCACGAGAAAAATGGGACGAGGCTCTATACCCCCGAGGAGGCTAAGCGTGAGTTGGGCCTACAGGGTTGAGGAATCCGCGCTTCGTGAGTTGAGGGATCTCGGCCCCTCGGCGGCCGCAGAAATCTTTACTTACCTTGACACAAGAATCTCTGGTTCCGCCGACCCTTGCCAGTTTGGAAAGCCGTTACGAGGCCCCCTGAAGGGCTTTTGGCGTTACCGGGTCCGCGACTACCGGATCCTTTGCCGATTTGAGGCGGGAATTCTCATGGTTGTGGTCATCTCAGTCGGTCATCGATCAGGGGTATACGATGACTAGTGAACGTCATTACACGCCGCCATCCATCCACGCCTGTCCCCAATCTTTTTCCTAGACCCCGCCATCGCCCAGTGCGGCTAACCCATGACCCGACCCTACAAGGTGGCATCCCACGGTGATTCGAACCCCGGTTGGCGCAGCCCGTATTTGAGGATCAACCGGTTACCAATTCCCACTCTGAGAGCAGACAGCAGTTGCTTCTGTAAACACTCAAGCTGTTGCCAGTCCTGTTGCCAGTTCCGCGCATCGTCACACATCATCTAAAATTCGGGCAGCATCTGTTTGAGGATAACGGCCCGAGGCTGGCTGAATCCAATCAAGGCACGAGGACCACCTTTTGGCGGATCATACCGGCATCTATCTGACGGTAAACTTCTGGACCGCTCTCGAGCGGCGAGGCCTTCACCGCTGGCAAAGGCAAATCACCGTTTTCAAACGCCGGGGCAAGATCGCGTAGAATTTGAGCTGCTTCGGCAAAGCCCCGTTTTAGGGAGTCCACTCCAATCAACCGCGATTCGTTATGGTAGAAATCGGTGATATTGAAGCCGACTCTGGGCATGCCGCCCGAAGAAATCTCAATCTGCCGCCCTCGCCGGGCCAAAGCTGCTAAGCACGGTTCAAACATAGGACCGCCCACCGTATTGAGGACAACATCGGCTCCCTTCCCCGAGGTGACAGCTCGGCAACCGGTCGCCAAATCAGTTGATTCCAAATCGATCCAGGAATCCACCGGCAAAGTGGATTCTAAAGAAAGGTCTTTCGTCGTTCGCACTGCTCCGATCACTCGCGCATTGACCCTGTGGGCGAGACGGGCGGCCGCGCTGCCCACAGCCCCGCGGGTTCCCAGAATCAAAATAGTTTCCCCAGCAAGCAGGCGTGCTCCATGAATCACTGCGGCGAAGGCCGTGAGGTAAGGGAGGCCGACTGCGGCAGCTTGGGCGAAGGATAAGGTCGGGGGCATAGGCACTACGGCCTCCCGTGGCACAACCACAAAATCCGCATGGCTCCCATCCCGCGCATAGCCAAGATTTCCGCCGGTTCCGAACACCTTTCGACCGATCCATTCCTCCGATCCCTGCACTACGGTCCCGGCGAAGTCTCGGCCCGGAATCCGGGGAGTCGTCGTTTCATGCATCCGACCAAGCACATTCTTGGCATCGCTCGGATTTACTCCTGCCGCCTCAACTTTGACCAGCAGCTCGGACTCGAGCGGAGCCGGTATTGGCACGTCGACGAGACGCAAATAATCCAGTGAGCCGGTCCTGTCAAAGCGAAGGGCGCGCATTAGTTTACAATCGCGAACTTAAGCACCGGTGAAATCCTGGCAATCGCTTCGGCCCTTATTCTGCCATAATATCGCGCTCCGCCTGAAGCCAGTATTCCAGACCGCGTTCGCTGTTGGAAGCCGCTGTTTTTGCCAATTCGTCTGCCCTGCGGGAGATTCGAAGCTCTAGGTCGAAGAGCGCTTCGTCCGAGAGTTCAGCCGCCGGGGCAATCTTGTCTTCTGTTGTATTCATAGGAATTTCTCAAACGGGTTGGGGACGCCGGTTCTTCTCGCTCATGCAAGGCCCTGAGGCTCATTGCCGAACGAAGCGCCTGAAGAAGTATTCCTTCCGTAACGGGTTTTCTCAGCATTGCTACCGCGCCCGCGGCCATCGCCTGCGCCTCATCGCGCTCGTTGGCGAATGCCGTGATGAAGATGATGGGCAGCCAAGGACGGGTGCGCGCCAGCTGCCGCTGGAGTTCAAGCCCGCCTATGTCCGGCATCAGCACGTCGAGGATCACGCAGGAGACCTCGTTTAGGAGAGGCGACTCGAGAAATTCCCGGGCGCGAGCGAACGGTTCGGATCGAAAGCCGAGAGAGGTGACGAGCATCCATGCGGAACTTCGAACCGAGTCATCGTCATCGACGATGGCTACAAGCGGGGGCCGGTCGGGTTCGAGGTGAGTTTTCACGATTCAACGCTTATGAAAGCGCAGCATACTACACTGAAGGGCCTCCGGTCGCTATTGGACCTAGGTCCTATGGTGAGTTGAATAGGCGTGCCCGGCCCGCTCGGACTCGCGCCTTATGCATCGGCAACGAGCTTCTCGGACATGCGCACTAGGTCGGCCAACGACGCCGCCTCCATCTTTTGCATCACCTTTGCGCGGTGCGCCTTTATTGTCTTCTCTGAGGCCCCGAGCTCGGCGGCGACCTGCTTGTTCAGCAGGCCGGTAACGACGCTCGCCATGACCTCGCGCTCGCGAGGCGTCAGCCGGGCGTGTCGCCGTCGAAGTTCGGCCATCTCGAGCCTCTCCCGGTGGGCGACCCGGTCATTGTCAATCGCAAGCGTGATCGCCCTGAGCATATTGTCCTCGCGAAAAGGTTTGGTGAGAAACTCCATCGCTCCGGCCTTCATGGCTTGCACTGACATGGGGATGTCGCCGTGGCCTGTGATGAAGATAATGGGAAGCCGGACGCCCCTCTTTGCGAGCTCGCCCTGGAGCTCGAGCCCGGTGAGCCCGGGCATGCGCACATCGAGGACCAGACATGCCGGGACCTCGGGACGCACCGAGGCAAGAAAATCCTTTGATGAGGAAAATGCCCGGACGGCATAGCCGGACGCCTTGATGAGAAATTCGAGCGACTGCCGGGACGAGGCGTCATCGTCGACCACGTATACAATTGAGTCGCCCGCGTTCATGCATCCACCCCCTCCCCGGCGGGCAGCAGGGCCTCGAACGCGGCTCCCCGCCCTTCGCACGGCACCAGGTGTAGACGCCCGCCATGCGCCTCGACGATCGACCGGCTGATTGGCAGTCCCATTCCCAGGCCCTGCGGCTTCGTCGAATGGAAAGCCTCGAACAGGCGGCCCACCTCGACCGGATTGACGCCCGGACCATGATCGCGGACCCGCAGCGCGACGGCGAGTCCGTCCCCGGAGTCGCGCGCCTGTGCGCTGATCTCGATCACCCGGTCCTTCATCGGCAATGCCTCCACCGCGTCCATGCCGTTGATAACGAGGTTCAGGAGCACCTGCTGCATCTGGACGCGGTCGACGTGCAATGGAGACAATCCCACGGCCAGATCGACCCGGACCGTGACACTCCGAGCCTGAATCTCGTACCTGGCGATGGCCAGGACCTCGTCAATGAGATCCTTCACCGGCAGCGTTGCCCTCTCAGTGGGCTTCTTCCTTGAAAGGGCCCGAATGCGGGCAATGACATCGCTCGCCCTGTTCGCGTCCCCCGCGATTCTTGATAGGGCCTCGTCGATCTTGACGGCATTGTCCATCCCCGAAGCCAGAAGCCGGCGGCAGGCGTTTGCGTAGTTCATGATCGCCCCAAGCGGCTGGTTCACCTCGTGCGCAATCGACGCGGTCAGCTCTCCCATCATTGTCACGCGGCTGACATGAGCCAATTCCAGCTGCATCGTCTGAAGGGCCTGCTCGGCCGATTTTCGCTCGGCGATCTCCGACTGCAGCTTGCTGTTGGCGCGGCTCAGCTCGGCGGTACGTTCACGCACCTTCGCCTCCAGCTCTTCCCGCGCTTGCTCCAGGAGTTGCTCTGCCTGCCTCTGCCGCCCGCTGATCCAGCTGACAAAGAACACTCCTATCGTAAATGTTACGAGGCGGGGCAATTCGTCCGCGACGGAATTGCCCGGGCTAGGCGGAGGTATGAGGTTCAGGGCGATCGCCCCTGAGGAAAGAAGCGCCGCCAGAAGGCCGGGTCCGAGCCCTCCGAACCACGCGCTGTAAATCGCCGCGCAGAAAAGTAGGGGTAGTCCCGCGACATGTGTGCTGACGGACTGCAGCGCGAGCGTGACAAGTGCCGCTGCCGTAACCGTAACAACCGGAACCGCGTAGCGCACAAAAGCGAAGCGCCGCAAGGAGGTGCCCGTGCGGATGCTCATTCGGGCAATGGGCTTGGGATGGTCGGCCACATTCTTTTGCGGGAAGGCGATACTTATTGGATGCAGGAGAGCCAAGCGCAAGCTAGCGCAATATTCCCCGCAGAAGCCGCGCGACGGCTTTCCGGGCAAGAAACCATAGGACTTTGGTCCTATAGAAACACGCCGCCGCCCTAGGAACGCCGACTTGGGCCGCCTACTGGGACTAAGGTCCAATAGAATTCGCGAGGCGGCGGGAGTAATGTCGCCGCCGCAACGCATCCCGCGCACTCATCGAGTTCGAAACAAACCAACCTAAAGACCCATGTGGATTGTCCGACTAGCCCTCCGGCGTCCCTACACGTTTGTCGTGGCGTGCATGCTACTCGTATTGGTGACCCCGTTCATCCTTCTCAGGACCCCGACCGACATCTTTCCCCCCATCAACATCCCGGTCGTCAGTGTGGTCTGGCAGTACACCGGCCTGTCGGCGAAGGATATCGAGCAACGCTTCGTGTTCACCCACGAGCGCGCTCTCACGACGACGGTGAACAATATCCAGCACATCGAGTCCACGTCGTACGATGGCTTCGGTGTTATCAAGATATTCTTTCAGCCTGGCGTTTCCCCGGACGGAGCCGTGGCCCAGGTCACCGCGGTTTCGCAGACCATTCTGAAACAGCTCCCGCCCGGGGCAACGCCGCCCCTGGTTATCGAGTACAACGCCTCGACCGTTCCCATCATGCAGTACGGCATCAGCAGCCGGGTCCTCTCCGAGCAGCAGACCTTCGACGTCGCGATGAACACGATCCGGGTCGGGCTCATCAGCGTCCCGGGCGTCGGCATCCCTTTTCCCTACGGGGGCAAGCAGCGGGTCGTATCAGTGGACCTGGATCCCAATTCGCTCAAGGCCCAGAATCTGTCCCAGAACGACGTGGTCAGGGCGCTGAGCACGGAAAACCTGGTGTTCCCCAGTGGCACCGCAAAGATCGGGTCCAATGAGTATCCCATCGACCTGAACACGAGCCCCAGCGTGATCGAACGGCTCAACGAGCTGCCGATCAAGACCGTGGACGGCACGGTCATCCGGGTCCGCGACGTGGCGCAGGTGCGCGACGGCTATATGCCGCAACAGAACGTCGTCCGCCAGGACGGCCTCCGCAGCACGCTAATAAGCGTCCTCAAGAATGGAAACGCCTCGACTCTCCAGGTGGCAAGCGGCGTCAAGGCTGCCATGGCGGCCGTGCTAAGGACGGTGGCTGACAACATTCAGGTCAAGCAGTTCGCCGATCAGTCCTTGTTCGTAACGGCCGCCGTCAGCGGCGTGGTGAGGGAGGGCGTGATCGCTGCCGCTTTGACGGCCCTCATGATTCTCCTGTTTCTCGGCTCATGGAGGAGCACGCTAATAATCGCCATTTCCATCCCGCTCTCGATCCTCGCTTCCCTTGCCGCCCTGAGCGCCCTTGGGGAGACCATCAACCTAATGACACTCGGTGGGCTCGCGCTGGCCGTCGGCATCCTGGTGGACGACGCAACTGTCACCATAGAGAACATCGAGCGCCACGTGAGCGACGGCGAGACGCTAGAGAACGCGATCCTGGCCGGCGCGGGCGAGATCGCGCTTCCGGCTATGGTCTCAACCCTGTGCATCTGCATCGTCTTTGTGCCTATGTTCTTTCTCGCCGGCGTGGCGGGATTTCTCTTCGCGCCCCTGGCAGAGGCAGTCGTCTTCGCTGTCGTGGCGTCATATGCCTTGTCCCGCACGCTTGTGCCGACGCTAGTGATGTGGTTTGAGCCAAAGAACCCACACCCAGACGGCGATCCCACGACGCGCGGTCCGCGGGCTCTCTCGGCGCTGCTGGAGCAGCTGGCCCGGTTCCAGGCGGGTTTCGAGAGCGCCTTCGCCCGCTTCCGCCAGCATTATCGGGACTTGCTCGGGCTCGTATTGGCGCACCGCACGGCCTTTGCCATGGCGTTTCTCTTCTTCTGCGTGGCCTCGATGCTGCTGGTCCCGTTCCTCGGTCAGGACTTCTTCCCTAGCGTCGACGCCGGGGCGCTCCGGCTGCATGTGCGCGCTCACACCGGCACACGGATCGAGGAGACGGCCGTCCTTGTCGACCGCATCGAGGGCGAAATCCGCCGCGAGATTCCGGCCAAGCAGCTCAAGGGCATCATCGACAACATAGGTCTGCCGATCTCGGGCATCAACCTTAGCTACAACGACAGCGGAGTGGCGGGCCCGGCCGACGCGGACATCATGGTCTCCCTGGACACCGGACATCGACCGACGCCTGAGTACGTCCGGGCGCTGCGCCTCAAGCTAAACCGAGACTTTCCCGGCGTCACGTTCTACTTCCTCCCGGCGGACATCGTCAGCGAGACGATCAACTTCGGACTTCCTGCCCCTATCGACGTCCAGATTTTCGGCCGAGATCTGGTTGGCAACCAGAGAATTGCTGCGGAGGTGGCCGACCAAATCCGCCACGTCCGCGGAGCAGTAGACGTGCGGATTCAGCAGCCGTCCGACCTGCCACGGTTTGCCTTTGCCGTCGACCGCACAAAGGCGTCGGAACTCGGGCTCACCGAGCAGGACATCGCCGGTTCAGTCCTGCTCAACCTGAGCGGCAGCACCCAGATCCAGCCCGGCTTCTGGCTCGATTCAAGGATCGGCGTCCAGTATCCGCTGAACATCCGGGTTCCGGAGTATCGGATGACCACGCTCTCCGATTTAAATTCCATTCCGGTCAATGCCGGTATGTCGGGAACCGGCAACGAGGAGCTGTTCGCAAACGTCGCCTCGTTTTCGCGCACGACCAGCCAGCCGATATATTCGCACTACAACGTCGTCCCGGTGGTCGACGTTTTCGGCGGCGTGGGAGGCCGGGACCTTGGGGGCGTGCTCGGAGATGTCAGGGCGGTTGTAGCGCAGGCGAGGAAGTCGCTGCCGTTCGGCAGCTCCATCATCCTTCGCGGCCAAGGGGAGACTATGAGCTCAAGCTTCCTCGGCCTGGGAGTCGGCCTGGTGATGGCCATCGCGCTCATCTACCTGCTCCTGGTCGTGAATTACCAGAGCTGGCTCGATCCGTTCATCATTTTGACTGCCTTGACCGGGGCTCTGGCGGGCGTCGTCTGGGGGCTCTTCCTTACTGCTACCACGCTCAGCGTCCCGGCCATGATGGGCGCAATCATGTGTCTGGGCGTGGCGACCGCCAACTCGGTACTCGTGGTCACTTTTGCGCGAAACCACCTCCAGGAGGGCATGACGCCGCTCGACGCGGCTTGGGAGGCGGGCACGGGCCGACTGCGGCCGGTCCTGATGACGGCCCTGGCGATGATCGTGGGCATGGTGCCGATGGCGCTTGGACTTGGGGAGGGCGGCGAACAGAACACGCCCCTGGGCCGCGCGGTGATCGGCGGCCTCGTCATGGCCACGTTCGCGACCCTGTTCTTCGTTCCGGTGGTGTTCAGCGTGATGCATCGAACCTCCCCTGTGGCCGAGAATACCTACCGGACCGGGCCCGAGCCGGAGAGCACGCTGGTCCCAGCCGAATCGAAAGGATAATTCCATGAACAGAAACGAACGTCAGCATAACGGCGCACTCGCCGCGCAGGGGAACGGGGACTGGCATGCAGGCAACCACGCGCCCGTCGACAGGACGGCCGGCATACCTCGCTCCGCCATGGGCTCCCCGGGGCCCGGACAGGCGGCGCCAAAGGGGTCTGCAGGGCGGAGGCTTGTTGCGGCGGGCGCCTTCGCCTTGCTGGTTGCGGGAGGTCTCCTCATCGGATTCGTCCCGCGCTGGCGCGAGCAGCGTGTCGCCGCGTCCGACAGGGATGAATTGGCCGTCCCGACCGTCTCCGTCGTCTCCCCGGCGCCGGAACGGGCGGAAAATAAGCTCGCCCTACCTGCCGAAATCAGGCCGTGGAGGGAGGCGGCCATCTACGCCCGGGCAAACGGCTACCTCAAGGACTGGCAGGCCGACATTGGGGCGCATGTCCAGCCGGGGCAGCTCCTTGCCGAAATCGAAACTCCGGACTTGGATCAGCAGCTCGAGCAGGCCAAGGCCCAGCTGGCACTTGCCCGGGCAAACCTCCACCTTGCAGAGACGACCGACGTGCGGTGGAGGGCACTACTCAAGACAGCTTCCGTCTCGGAGCAGGACGCGGCCGAGAAGGCGGCAGGTCGCGAGGCTGCGGCCGCGAGTCTCGACGCGGAGCGCGCCAACATGCAACGGCTGCAGGAGCTCGTATCCTTCCAGCGAGTCATCGCACCTTTTGCAGGCACGATTACCACGCGCGCGGTTGACATCGGAGACCTCATCACGGTCGGAAGCGGCAGCAGAGAACTGTTCCACATCGCGCAGACCAACAAGCTTCGCGTTTATGTCCGGGTACCGGAATCCTATGCGCTCGGTATCGCGGGCGGGCAGACAGGCACGCTGACGACCCCGGCAAGCCCGGGCCGCGAATTTGCCGCAACTGTGTCTGCCACATCCGAGGCGATTTCAACCGCC
>Ga0182030_10001745_pt1 | contig 45321 bp, 41 predicted proteins | sample 812S3MmetaG_FD_121299 | JGI IMG/M metagenome (GOLD analysis project Ga0182030, IMG submission 121299) | Permafrost microbial communities from Stordalen Mire, Sweden - 812S3M metaG (Illumina Assembly) | ecosystem: Environmental > Terrestrial > Soil > Wetlands > Permafrost | place: Sweden...
CGGCAGCGGCCTTGGCCTTGGCGGCGAGGGTCTTGGCCTTCTCCGCGGCTTTGGCCTTGGCCTCGCGCTCCTTGAGGGCCTTGGCGGCGGCAGCGGCCTTGGCCTTGGCGGCGAGGGTCTTGGCCTTCTCCGCGGCTTTGGCCTTGGCCTCGCGCTCCTTGGTGGCCTTGGCGGCGGCAGCGGCCTTGGCGGCGCTCGTGACCGAGTTCTTCACGGGGGCGGCGGATGCCTTGGCCGCCACAGTCTTCTTGGGGGGTGCGACGTTCTTCACGGTCTTCTTGACAACTGCTTTCTTGGCCGAAGCCTGGGGGGTTGAGTTCTTCGAGGTGCGATTCACCTTCGTGGTGACCGCCGCGCCCGGCTTCTTCGCGGGTGCCGCCTTCTTCGCGGGCACCGCCTTTTTCGCAGAAGCGGTCGCCACGACCTTCTTGGGCGCAGCCTTCTTTGCCACGGCCTTCTTCGTGGATGCTTTGGCGGTTGACGGCATGTACGTCTCCTTGGACAGTGTGAACCAGCGCGCTGACCCTAGCAGCCAGGCGCCGTCCTAGGCGCGGTCGTCGCTCGGCGGCTCAAAATTGAGGACTTGACCGGTCGACGCAGGCGGAGCCGGCGGCGGGGCCACGGGACGTGCCAAGTCCTGCGGGGCTGTCGTCACGGGCGATGACACGGGGGCTGGCGCGGGGGCTGGCGCGGGGGTATCGGGCGTGGCCACGTGGGTCCCCGAAGTCGCACCCATGTGCAAGGAACTCTCAATCCACTGTGACAACTCCGAGAGCACGGTCGCGAGACGGCTGCGTTCCTGATCGAGTTGGCGTGTCAGCATCACGACATCCTCACTCAGTCGCTGCTTGAGGCCGTTGAGTCGCGTCACCTCGTCTTCGGCGCGCGAACGAGCCTCGGCCACGATCTCACGGGCGCGCTCCTGGGCAGCAACGGTCATCTCGCGCGCACGAAGCTCCGCCTCTTGTTGCGCTTGGTCGATGAACTGTTGGGCCATCGCGATCATTGCGGTCACTTGTTCAGCGCCCGCCGTGGAGGCGGCGACGGGAGCGGGCGACGGAGGTGCAATCGGTTCGACGAACGGAGCGGGTGCGGGTGCCGCGACCGGCGCGGGTGCGGGTGCGGGTGCGGGTGCGGGTGCGACTACTCCGCCACTCTCGAGCTGGCGAATGCGTTCGCCGGCCTGACGAAGCTGTTGACGCATCTGTTGCATCTGTTCGCGGATCTGGTCGACTTCGACGGCGGCGCGGTCAAGGAATTCGTCGACTTCGTCAACGACGTAACCGCGTATCCCCTGTTTAAAGGCGACCGTCTTAATTTCATCAAGGGCAGAACGAGGAGTGTCGGTACTTTCCATGACGTCCACCCTACCGCTCGGTCCTTGACCAGAGGGTGGTTACCCCTCAAATAATGTTCATGATCACCGTCAAGAGAATGACCGCAATCAATACCGAGAAGTCGATGCCAACGCCGCCGATGTTGGGACGCGGCATGAATTGTCGAATCGGTCGCAAGACGGGTTCAGTGATCTGCGCGAGGACTCGCTTGGTGGTGGCCAGACCACCCGACGACGAGGACGTGGGAAACCAACTCAGCAGGGCCGAGATGATCAGAACCCAGATGTAGATCCAGATCAGTTCTTTGATCAAACCCACTAGTAGCCAACTGACGAATAATTCGAGGCCACCAGTCGCGCGCGCGCTTCGGGGCTCAGACTGTCACCGTGGGGAGAGATGGCGTAGACGGCACCCTTCTCCAGGGTCTCGACCGTGGCGCGCAACGCGTAGGCCGTGCCGGCGGCGAAGTCGATCAGTCGACGTGCCACCGCGGGCCCACACTGGGTCACCACCAGGATCACCGTGCGATTGAGTCGCAACTGGTCGGTGATGCGCTGGCACTCGTTGAACTCGAAGGGGGTCATGATTTCGATGTCCTGCTCCGCCGCGTACACCGCGACACCGCGGATTCCCGCCGCCGATGAGGCAGCGGGGCGCGGCCGCGGCACTGGCTGGCCGTTGTCGAGCAGCGAAATGGACGACGCCCGCGGTGCGTAGTTCGAGGGCGCGGGCTGTGGTCGCAGGGGGGCGGGACCGGTGCGCGGCGCAGGGGTGGGATTGATGCGCGGCGAGGGAGCGCTGGGCCGCGCGGGGGCCGCGTTGGGGCGAGGAGCCCAGGACGGCTCCTCACGGACTTCCTCGGTGAAGGGTCGTGAGGACTCGGTGGCGGCGTACTCGTTGTAGTCATCCTCCACGAGGCCCAAAAAGCCGAGTGCCTTGCGCATCTTTTCGTTCATGTACGTCTCCTCGTGGCTACGGCGCCCGGCTCCATGTTAGGTCAGCGGTGTGTAGGTGGTTCGTGGACCAAATAATGCACGGCCCACGCGGATTTCGGTACTGCCCTGCGCCACCGCGAGTTCGAGGTCATCACTCATGCCCATCGAGCGCCCTCGCAGGCCTAACTCGCCCGCCATTTCGTTCACTGCGGCGAACTGGGCCGAGGCCAACTTCGCATCGGGCGAGGCCACCGTCATCAACCCACGCACGTCCAAGCCCTCCTCACGCGCCAGTGCGACGAGGGACGCCACCTCGTGAGCGGGAGCGCCATTTCGCTGGGGAGCCCCCGTCAGGTCCACCTGGACGTCGATGGTCGTCCCGGCGCGCAGCGAGGCGATCTTGCGAATCTCTTTCTCTCGCGAGACCCCACTCACGATGTCGGCGACGCTGAGCACTCGCGCGATCTTGTTGGTCTGGAGCGCACCGAGGAAATGCCAGCGCAGCGCGAGATCATTGACCAACGCTCGCTTGTGCTCGAGTTCGTCGACGTAGTTCTCTCCCACCGACGCCAGCCCGACCGCCGCCGCGACGCGCACCAGAGTGGCGTCGAAGGTCTTTGTCACCGCGACGATGCCGACCGCCGCGAGGTCACCGCCGACGCTCGTAATGCGCCGGCGCACGTCGGCCAGATTGGCCGCGACCCGTTGGACGTCGTCGGGATTAACGAAGGAAGCTGGGGAGGTCGTCATCGCCACCGACGTCGAAGAAATCGTCACTGGTGGTGTTGGCGAAGATGTCAGAACGAGGCACGTCGGCGGCGGGGGCGGCGGGGGCGCTCGATCCTGGCCCCTTGGCCGGCGGCATATGGTCGAATCCCGCGGCGATCACCGTCACGCGCACGGCGTCACCGATGGACTCGTCGATGACCGAGCCAAAGATGATGTTGGCGTCCTGGTGCGCTACGTCGTGGATGATGCTCGCCGCGTCGGTCACTTCGCTCAGGGTCACGGTGGGCCCACCCACGATGTTCATCAAGATCCCCCGCGCGCCTTCGATGGAGGCCTCGAGTAGCGGCGACGTGATGGCGGCGCGCGCGGCGTTGATGGCGCGTCCCTCGCCAGTCGACATGCCAACGCCCATGATGGCGGTGCCGGCGTTGCGCATGATGGCGTTCACGTCGGCGAAGTCGGTGTTGATGAGCCCGGGCACCGTGATGAGGTCGGTGACGCCGCGCACCGCCGACAACAAGACGTCGTCGGCAATCTTGAACGCGTCGAGCATCGAGGTCTCGGAGGTCGCGACCTGGCGCAGTCGATCATTGGGGATGACGATCAGCGTGTCGACCTTCTCGCGCAGCGCCTGGATGCCCTTCTCGGCCTGCGTCGCGCGGCGCTTGCCCTCGAAGGCGAAGGGGCGGGTGACCACGCCGATGGTCAAGACGCCCAGGGCGCGGGCAATATCGGCGACGACCGGCGCGGCACCGGTGCCGGTGCCGCCACCCTCGCCGGCGGTGATGAACACCATGTCGGTATCCTTGAGAGCCTCTTCGATCTCGGCACGGTGGTCCTCAGCGGCTTGGCGTCCGATCTCGGGGTCAGAACCGGCACCCAGTCCGCGGGTCAGTGAGCGACCAATGTCAATCTTGAGGTCGGCCTCGGAGAGCAACAACGCCTGCGCATCGGTGTTGGCCGCGATGAATTCGATGTTGCGCAGCCCCGCCGTGATCATCCGGTTCACTGCGTTCACACCACCGCCGCCGACGCCGATGACTTTGATGACGGCGTGATAGTTGCCCTGGTTGAGACTCATGAACTCCCCTTGCTTTGGTGTGTCGAAACTACTCGGGTCTCGTTGTCAATGACCGATTCGTGCGAAATAAATTGATTGAAGGCTAGTAAGGCCTCCAGTTTAGGGTCAAATGTCTTTCTCACGAGGGAGACGGTCCCGTGACCGATAATTCACTGGGCGTCGTGACGTCCACTAGGTCACCCGCGACGAAGGTGCCGTGAGCGATGGCCGAGGCCACCGCCACGAATTTGGCGTTCAAATCAGTCGCCGGACCCAGGTAGAACCTGAGCGGCGTCGTCAACTGCAAGGTGACGTTGCCCTGGGCATCGACGACGATCTGACTCACCTGGGTATTGAAGGCGACCGGCAGTTGACTCGCCACCAGCGCAGCGGCCGATTCCACCCCTTGATAGGGCCACGACGTGACCGCCAGACTGCTGGGCGAGGTCGCCAGCGTGGGCATGTCCGCCGCCGCGGGCGCTGGGCCGAGGTCGCGCCCGTCAGCACTGACGTATTGCAGCGCGTGTTTCGCATCCATGGCCACCGCCACCGCGCTGAGTTCGTGCACGGCCAAGTCGACCGTGTTCGGCCAGCGCTTGACGAGTGAGATGGAACCGATCCACGGATACACGCTGAGGTCGTGTTGGAGGGCCGTTTGGCTGAGGTCGATCATCGCCGGGTGTGCATCGAGGTGCGTCGTGCTTAAGATCTGTTGGGACGTCTCGTGCAGCTCACCGCTCAACGTCACGTGTTGAACCCGAAAGATCGACTGGTGCAAGATCCACTGGCCACCGACGACGAGCGTCGTGGCGACGAGAGCGGCACCCACCACGATCTTCAGTACCCGCACACCTCGGCGACGAGGACGTGGCTCGATGCGTGTGACGGGCGTGGCGTCGCGAGTGGTCGTGAGACGCGCAGGATGGCGCCGCTGGTGCGCCGGCGTCGCCACCGTGGTGCGCACGGCGGCGCGGTCACGGGTACTCGCGCGAGGTCGTCGACTCACCACGTCTCCTTAAAGCCCACGAGACGATGTTCCGTCTCGAGCCACACCCCGGTCATCTCACCCACCGTGGCGCGCACGTGTCGCATGAGGGCCATCACGTCGTCAGCGCGGCCACCCGCGTCGGCGATGATGAAGTTCGCGTGTTTGTCCGAGATCATGGCCGATCCCAGGCGATAACCCTTGAGGCCCGCCGCCTCTATCAGGCGTCCGGCCGAGTCGCCATCAGGATTTCGAAAAACACTGCCCGCATTCGCGCCGCCCGGTTGGTGCTCGCGTCGCCACCGCACGATCTCAGAGATCTGGGCCCGCGCACCTCGCGCGTCGCCGCGTCGCAACCCGAGCTCGACACGAGTGACGATCTCGCCGGGGGCCAGAGCGCTGGTGCGATAATCAAAGGCCAACTCGGCGGCGTCGCGCCAGTGGCGCTGACCGTGGGTCCAGACCTCGACGCGGCGCACACTGGCTTTCATGTCCGATCCGTGGCCGCCCGCGTTCATGGCCACTGCCCCGCCGAAGGTTCCGGGCACGCCGACCGCCCACTCGAATCCGATGACCCCTTCGCTGGCCAAGCGCCGAGCCGCCACTGGCAGGTCCAACCCCGCCCCAGCCACCACGAGGACGTCGTCGCCCTCGTCGGTGACCGACAATTGCGCGAATGCTCCCTCGAGGTGCACCGCCACCACGTCGTGCCAGCCGTCGGCGACGAGCAGGTTCGAACCATTGCCGATCACGAGATGCGTTCGCGGGTCGCGGGCCAGGCACTGTGAGAGCTCTTCGACGTCATCCTCGCTCGACCACGACACCAGCGCGGCCACTGAGCCACCGACCCGGTAGGTGGTGTGAACCCCCAACGGCGCGTCGTAGGCGACCCGGGGGCTTCTTCCGAGGAAGTCGCCCGTGTCGGGGCGGACCTCGTCTTCGCTACGCACAGCTTCACGCTCGAGGCCTTCGAGGTGTTCGAGTACCCGGGTGACGTCACCAGCACCCATGATGAGTACGAGGTCCGCGTCAACGCCGATTTTTTCGAGCGCCGTCGCGGCGTCGGCGAGGGTGGCGGCGTAGTGCGATCGGGTACGGCCACGGTCGCGCACGTAGTTCGCCACCGCCTCTCCCGAGAGTCCCTCGGGGTTGGGCTCGCCCGCCGTGTAGATATCGGTGACGATGACGTCGTCGACGTGATCGAAGGCGGGGGCGAAACCCTCCCCCACGCTCGCGGTGCGCGAGACGCGATGGGGCTGGAAGACCGCCACAATCTTCTCGTAGCCGGCCGCCCGTGCGGCCTCGACGGTGGCGTTGATCTCTCCGGGCAGATGCGCGTAGTCGTCCACCACGTCGATGGATCGCCACTGGGCGACGTGCTCGAATCGCCGCGGTGCCCCTCGGAACATCGCGAGGCCTCCAGCGACGTCGGTGGGCGCGACGCCCACCGACAAAGCGAGCACGGCGGCGACTGCCGCATTCGCCAAGTTGTGTCGACCGGTGACGTGGAGATCGATTGTCACTTCGACCGGGCCCACCACTCGCGCCCGGGCACGACGCGCCGAGAGCTCGACGTCTCGCACCCTCCAGAGTGACTGGTCGCCCCAACCCACGCTCGTCCATTCGCGCGAAAGCCGCGCGGCCACGCGCGCCGCGCCGGGATCCTCGCTCCAGACCACCACCGGGCCGGTGGTGCGCTCCAGGACATCGACGAAAGCCAACTCCAGGTTCGCCAGCGATCCGTAGTGGTCGAGGTGATCGGCCTCCACGTTGAGTAGCCCCAGGGCGTACGGTGTGATCTGCGCGAAGGCACCGTAGCTCTCATCGACCTCGACGATGAGGTCGCCCTCACCGTGGTGGCCACTGAATCCCACGCCGCGAACTGGTGCACCGACCAGACGCGAGTCATCGCGACCCGCGTAGGCCATGATGTTCACCAGCATCGACGTGGCTGTCGTCTTGCCGTGGGTTCCGGTGATCCCGATCACCCGCGTCAGTGACGACAGTTCGGCCAAGACCTGAGGTCGCGACATCATCACGAGATGGTGGTCGCGCGCCGCGACCAATTCCGGATGACTGTCGAGCACGGCGGGTGACCACAGGACGACGTCAGCCGTCGTTACGTGGCGAAAGTCGTGCGATGCGGCGACGTCGATCCCGAGTCGGCGAAGTGTCGCCAGGACTTCTTCGTGAGCCGCATCGCAGCCGCTCACCTCACAGCCATACCCCTTTAAGAGGACCGCCAATGCGCTCATGCCGGCTCCGCCCACGCCGACGATGTGCACGCGAACGCCACGAGAGAACGTCACGGCGTCCCCCCGTACCGCATGATCGTGCGCGCGATCGCGGCGGCCGCGTCGGGTTGCGCCAGCAGCGAACTAGCCCGCGACATCTCACTCGACACTTCGGGGTTGAGCAACGCATCGGCTTGTCGATCTAACATCTCTCCGGTGCACGCGGAGTCGGGCACGACCGCGGCGGCCCCCACCGCGGCCAGAGCGCGCGCGTTATAACTCTGATGGTCACCGGGGGCGCCCGGCAACGGGACCAAGATCGCGGGAAGTGACAACACTGTGATCTCGGCCACCGTCGTCGCGCCGGCGCGACAGATCGCCAAGTCCGCGACCGCCCACCACGTGCTCATGTCGGCGAATTCGACCACCCGGTAGTCCAGACCCGTCACCTCTGGCCGTTGCGACATCACCCATTCGTAATCGCGTCGCCCCGTCACGTGCACCAAGGTGACGTCGCGGCGGTCGCGCCAACGCCCCGCGAGATCGACCACCGCACGATTGACGCTGTTGGCGCCCAGCGAGCCCGTCATCACGACAACCACGCGCCGATCGGGCTCGATGGGGGGCGAAAGACGAGCCTTGGCGCGACGGCGCTCGTCGGGCGAACGGTCGAGTTCGGCGAGGTCGTGACGTACGGGCGCACCGGTCACGACCACGTGCGCACTGGGCTGACCCAGAGCGACGCAGCGCACCGTGGCGAATCGCGCCAGCAGCCGGTGGGTCGCACTGGGCGTCGCATCGAGGTCGACGAGGATCAAGGGACGGCGCCACACCACGGCCGCCGTCGATACGGCGGCGGCGGCGTAGCCACCGACCGAGACCACGACCCGTGGCCGCCAGCGCCGCACGTACACCAGTGCGCGCACGAACGCGCTCGTCAAGCCGATGAGTGCGACGGCATTGTCACGCAGGGCGCGCGCCGAGAGCGAGCGACGGATGCCGCGCCCCGGCAGCAGCGTCAGGGCAATCGGCCCGCCGCCAAGGAGGGACGCCTCTTGTCCCCGGCGCGAACCGACGAAGCGCATGTCGGCGTCATCGACGCCCGTGTCACGAAGCGCTTCGGCAATAGCCTGCATGGGGAAGATGTGGCCCCCGGTGCCGCCACCGGTGAGGACCACCGGGCCGGTCACGAGCGCGGGGCGCGAAGGGGTCTACGGTGCGAGTAGCTCGCGCGCGACGGCCGCGCCGGTGCCGCCACCGCGATGAAACCCGGCTCGAGCGCGCCGATCACTAGTCGCGGTGATCGACTGCGATCGTGAGCGATGTTGTACAGCAAACCGATCGCCGCGAGTTCAGTGATCAGCGCGGTCCCGCCGTAGGAGAAGAAGGGAAGTGGAATACCGGTCACCGCCCAGAAGCCTACGACCGAGGCGATGTTGATAACGGCTTCGAGGACGATCCACGCGGTGATGCCCACCACCAACAAGCGATACACCTCGTTGGTGCACTGCCGTGCGATACGCGTGGCGACCATCAAGAATCCAATGAATAACGCGATGACGCTCAAGGTACCGACCAGCCCGAGCTCTTCTCCGATGATGGTGAAGATGAAGTCGGTGTGAGGATTGGGTAGTAGCCCCCACTTCTCGCGGCTGTGGTCGAGACCCAGGCCAGTGAGACCGCCCGCACCGAGACCGATGCGCGACTGCAGGAGTTGGTAGCCACTCGTCGTGAGGTTCGAGTTGGGGTGCAGGAAAGAAGTCAGACGACGCACCGAATAGGGCTCGAGGATGGCGTAGACGCCCATCACGGGAACGCTCAGCAACAAGATGCCCCTGACGATCTTGCGCGGCAGTCCCGCGACGAAGAGAACGACCAGGGCAATGGCCACCACGACCGTGTCGGTGCCCACGTCGTGTTCGAGCAAGATGAGTCCGACCCCGGCCAGCACCGGCGTCATCCACAACGCCAGGTGTTGCCAGTTCCCGATGCTGCGATGGTGGCGCTGGACGACCCATGCGACATACAGGACGACGATGAGTTTAAAGAGTTCCGATGGCTGGATCTGGATGAAGGGAGTCGGTAACCACCGCTTGCCACCGTTGACCGTGATGCCCACCAATTCCACACCCACCAACAGCGCCAGCCCGATACCGAGCAACATCGGTGCGAGATTGATCAGCCAGGAAAGTCGGATCCGCGCCACCACCCAGAACACCACGGCACCGATAGCGAGATAGATGAGATCACGGATGGCCAGGGCGAAGGACGTGCCGCCATTGAGGGCCGACTGCGCGTCGCTGGCCGAGCCGACCATGACCGTGCCGTAGCCGACCATCAACGCGGTGACGACGAGCAGCGCCGCCGCGGCGCGGTCACCGCGGGGGAAGGGCTGCAGGATGCGCGAGACGATGCGGGCCATGAACTACACCACCTTCGCCGTCCGCAAGAAGTCCCCGTAGAAGATGCCGAGGCCCAGCGCCGCGAGGAGTCCCGCCAGGATCCAGAAGCGAATGATCACCGTGATCTCGGGCCAGCCGCGCAACTCGAAGTGGTGATGAAAGGGAGCCATACGAAAGATACGGCGGTGAAAGACCCGAAAACTGACCACTTGGAGGATGACCGACGCCGTCTCCGCCACGAAGAGACCGCCAATGATCGGCAATAACAAGTCCAAGTTCATCAAGAGGCATAAGGCTCCGAGCCCCGTGCCAATCGCCAGGGAGCCCGTGTCGCCCATGTAGATGCGTGCCGGTGCCGCGTTCCACCATAGGAAACCGAGGCAGGCGCCAACCAGGGCCACCGCCACCAGACCGAGGTCCAGGGCGGCGTGCAGGTGGTAGATCGCGAAGTGGCGGAACTGCCAGTACCCGATGATGGACAAGACCCCGAAGCAGAACGCCCCCGAACCAGCCGCGAGTCCGTCCAGACCGTCGGTCAGGTTGACGGCGTTGGAACTGCCGATCACGATGAAGACCGCGATCGCCACCCATCCCAGTTCGGACAGGTTCCATCCCGGGAAGGTCACGCGGGTGAATGACAGATGCGTCGAGGTGTGGACCCAGCCGATGGCCAGCGTGGCGAAGAGGCCGGCGATGATCAGTTGACCCGCCAACTTGCCACGCTTCTTAAGCCCGAGGTTGCGCGCGTTACGGATTCCCAGGTAATCGTCCAATAGGCCGAGCACGCCCGAGGCGATGGTGACGCTCATGGCCAGGATTCCCCCGCGCGTGAAGACGATCGAGGTCCCCACGTGACCCATGAGGTAGCCGAGCACCGCGGCGACCACGATCACCACGCCGCCCATCGTGGGGGTACCGGCCTTCGCATGGTGGCTCTCGGGGCCGTCTTCGCGAATCTGCTGGCCGAGCGACCGTTCGCGAACGAACCGGATCCACAAGGGCGTCGCGAACAGCGCGAACAAGAAGCCCACCCCACCCGACTCCATCAAACTCAGCATGACATTCCCTTCACGAGTTCTGCGACGACCTCTCGGTCATCAAAAGCCTCCACGCGATCGGCGAATGTCTGGGTGGTCTCGTGACCCTTGCCGGCCACCACCACGACGTCACCCGCCCTCGCACGCTGCAACGCCCGGGCGATTGCCGCGCGTCGATCGATTTCTCTCTCAACGTCGGCGGAGACCACGGCCCCGGCGATGATGGCATCAATAATGGCATCGGGAGCCTCGTGGCGCGGGTTATCCGAGGTCACGATGGTCACGTCGGACAGTTCCGAAGCCACTTTGCCCATCTCGGGACGCTTGGCCCGGTCGCGATCGCCGCCGCAGCCAAAGACCGTCAGGACACGACCGGAGGTCATTTCGCGCACCGACCGCAGCAGCCGCGCGAGACCCTCGGGCGTGTGGGCGTAGTCAACGATGACGGTCACGTCCCCGCGATGCACGACCTCGAATCGGCCGGGCACGGCCGCCACTCCCGCCATCGCGGCGGCGATACGCCCCTCGTCGGCACCGAGTTGAGTGAGAATGGTCATCGCCATCAACGAGTTGTCGATGTTGTAGTCCCCGATCAAGGGAGTGTTGACCAAGTGCCCGCGCCAGAAGAAGATGGTGCCGGCCAGGGTGCTCGAGATATCCTTCGCGTCACCGCGCGAGACCGGCATCACCGAGAGGGTGGTCGACGTCGCGAGGTGTGCGCCATAGGGATCGTCCACCCACACCACCGCGCGCGATGAGTAGTCGGGACTGAAGAGCCGGACCTTGGCCGCGTAGTAGGCCTCCATGGTGCGGTGATAGTCCAAGTGATCGTGACTCAGGTTCGTGAAGGCCACCACCGAGAAGGCGGTGCCGACTACCCGGTGTTGGTCCAGTGCGTGACTCGACACCTCCAGGGCGACCACCGATTTGGCCTTGTCGCCCTCGAAGTCGGCTCGCATGCGAGCCAGTGTGCGGTATAACTCGGGTGAGGCCGGCGTGGTGCGTTCGTTGGTGAGCGTGCCGATGGTGGCGCCGTTCCAATCCATGGCACGCGCCAGTTCCGCCACGAGGGTCGCGACGGTGGTCTTGCCATTGGTCCCGGTGACCCCGACCAATTCGATGCCGACCTCAGGATGACCGCTCACCGTGGCGCTGGCGTGCGTCAGCATGCTGTAGATCCGCGATTCGGGGATGACCACTACGGGCACGGGTGCCTTGAGCGCTCGCGGTGACACGATAGCCACGGCGCCGCGATCGATCGCGTCCGACACGAAGTTCGCACCGTCGGACGTCGCGCCCGACAGGGCGAAGAACAAGGTGGAGAACTCGCACTGGCGAGAATCGATCTCGACGCGATTCACCTCGACGCTGGCCGTTTGCACGTCGAAGGACTCGTGGGGCAAGATGTCGCCGAGTTGCATCACGTCACGTCCGAGGCAATGGAGGCGGGGCCGGTGAGGGGCTTGACGATGGTGCCGCTCGAGGGAATGCCATAGTGACGAAGGGCGTAGGACATCACCTGCTGGAAGACCGGCGCGGCGACCGAGCCGCCGAAGATGGTCGTCTCGGGACGCTCGACCACCACAATCATCGAGAGGGTCGGGTTGTTGGCGGGAGCGAAACCGACGAAGCTCGCGTTGTACTGGCCCGTCAGTAGTTTGTCCTTGCCCGGGTAGGGCATGGTCGCGGTGCCGGTCTTGCCAGCGACGGTGTAGCCCGGGATGATGGCGTTGGTACCGGTACCGGCCAGTACCACCTGCTGGAGCATCTTGTTCATCGTCTGGGCGACCGCGGGGGTCAGAGCTTGGCGCGTGGCACTGGCGGGTAGCGACTTGGTGACGCCGTCGGGTTCAACGAGTCCGCGAACCAGGCGCGGTTCGACGAAAGTGCCGTCGTTGGCGATGGCGTTGTAGGCGTCAAGGACCTGGATCGGCGGCACGGCGTCCACCTGGCCGATCGGCAGGGCCACCTGGTCACTGGCGTACCAATGCGCCGCATCCACCAGCAGGCCGGACGTCTCGCCTGGATAGTTCACGGCGGTCGTCTGGCCGAAGCCGAGGCGCTGTACCTGGGCCAGGATGCCATTCTCCCCTACCCGCGTACCGATCTCGTAGGTACCGATGTTCGACGACAGGGCCAGCACCTGCGTCGCGCTCAGGTGCTCGAGTCCGTGGTTCTCGGCATCGTGGAAGGAGCGTCCTCCCACCAGCACCGAGTTCGGCACCGAGAACACGCTCGACGGAGTGATGTCCCCTGCGGCCAACGCCGCCGAGAAGGTGACGACCTTGAAGACAGAGCCCGGTTCGTACGCTTGGGTGAAGGCCAGGTTGTTGATGGTCTGCTCGATGCCGGGCACCCCTACCGACGTGCCCCACGCCGGGATCGGTCCGAGCACCCCGGGCTTGGTGGCGGTGTTGACTAATGACGCGTCGGCGAGGATCTCACCGGTCTTCACGTCCATCACCACGGCAACCCCGGTGAGACCCCCCACCGCGCGCAACTGGGTGGCCAGTGCCCGCTCCGTCACGAACTGCAAGGGGGCGTCGATCGTGAGTTCGAGTCCCACACCCGGCTGCGCAGCCTTAATCACGCTGCTATAAGTGCTCGGCAACGCGACACCCGACGAGGAGACGAATTCGCGCGTGATGCCGGTCTTGCCCGCGAGATCGGCCTGGTACTGATACTCGAGTCCCGTGGAGCCAGCACCGGACGCGTTAGTGCGGCCCAGAAGAGATTCGGCGAGAGTGCCATTGGGATATGAGCGGCTCGACGCGCCCTGTACCACGATGCCCGCGAAGTTGCCATTGGCGATGGCCTTGCCATCGGTGAGGTCGAGTTGTCCGTTCAAGATGACGTAGCCACTACCGGTGCCCTTCTTCGACAACAGCGCCGTCAACTTAGCGACCGGGACCTTAACGAGCCCGGTCAGCGCCTGGGCCTCCTGGCTCGGCTGGGTGATCTGCATGTCGTCGGCGACGACCAGCGACGTGGGCTCCGAGATCGCCAAGATCTGTCCATGGCGGTCGTAGATTCCCGCGCGCAATGCATTGGTCGTGAGATCGTGGCGAACCTGTTCGACCGAGAGTTGGGCGTAGTGGGGGTGATCGAGCACCTGCAGGGCGACAAGACGCGCCGCGAGGGCAGCGAAGAGCACGATGAAGAGTCCGCGTACGAGTTGGAGACGTCGTGGCGAGAACGTGGGACCCGCCGGACGATGATTGATCTGACGGCGCGCGTGGGTGGGAGAAGCGTGTGAACTCACCGTTGCGTCCTTGATGTGACCGGCGCGTAGCCTGTGAACTTCGGCAGGGGCAGGATCGCATCAAGCGACGTAGCGGGAACCTGGGTCACCGAGGTGGGGTTCACGAGGTGAAGTGCATTGGCCTGAGACACGACGACGCTGGGCGCCGAAAGGTTCGTCAGCGAGCCCACCTGAGCGGCGTAGGCCGACTGGCCCTGGAGGACTTGCGTCTGCAGTTGGTGCAGTTCGACTTGGCGGTTGGTCTCGAGCATGGAGCCAAAAAGGGACAACACCACGGCAACGACCAAGATGGCGACGGACTTCTTCAGTGCCGAGATCGACGCCAGACGACCCTGGCGATGGGCGCGGCGAGGCGGTGACTCGCGACGGGTCGTCGGCGTGGGGGCGACGCGCGTGGACGGGCGCACGCGGGTGCGAGGAGGCGCCTCTGAACGGCGCGGTGGCACGACGTCGCGACGAGGAAGGCTGACGACGCTCACGAGGCCACCTTCTGGGCGGTACGCAAGCGCGCCGAGCGGGCCCGGGGATTTGCTTCGACCTCACCCGCGGTAGCGAGTTGCGCGCTGGCGCGCGACAAATTGACCCGCGCCACCGCGCCGCACACGCAACCCAACTCGTAGGGACAGTGACACCCGCCGGTGGACGCCTCGAGAAGGGCGGCTTTCACCGCGCGGTCCTCTCCGGAGTGGTACGAGATGATGGCGAGTAGCCCACCGGGCGCCAGCACGCTCAACGCCCCCTCGATACCGAGGTCGAGTTCGTTCATCTCATCATTCACCACGATGCGCAACGCCTGGAAAACCCGGGTGGCCACGTGACCCCGACGTCGCGCGGCCATGGGAACTGCTCGCTCCACTGCGTCCGTCAATTCAGCCGTGGTCTGGGGCTGGCGCTCGAGGACCGAACGAGCGATGCCCCCAGCAAAACGGTCCTCGCCATTCGCTCGCAACAGGCGAACGAAGTCGTGCAAGTCGGCACTCGCGAGGTACTGCGCGGCGGTGATCCCCTGAGTGGGGTCCATGCGCATATCGAGCGGTGCGTCGCCGCGAAAGGAAAAACCTCGGCTCAGCTCGTCGAGCTGGTGCGAGGAGACGCCGAGGTCCATCAAGACGCCGGTGACCGGCTCTCCCGCGAGGAAATCGGCTTGTTCCGCGATGACGTCAGCCATCGTGGCGAAAGTCGCGGCCACGATGCGCACGCGGGGCCCGTAGGTAGCGAGGCGAGTGCTGGCGGCAGCGCGGGCCTCAGGGTCACGGTCGATGCCCAAGATGCGTCGCGAGGCAGACGCGTCGAGCAAAGCGGCGCTGTGTCCTCCGCCCCCCAACGTGGCGTCAACGAGTACTCCCGTGCTCTGGCGGGCGAAGAACTCAACGATTTCTCGTTCGAGAACGGGCTGGTGGTAATTGTCCTGGGCCATCTGCAGCCTTTCAATCGCCGAACGGGGAGGGCGGGCGGAGAATATTGCCCTCTCTCGATCGGCGATTGCCAGGCTGCGCATGGTCCGCGGCCGGTACTGCGTCCTTCCTTCTTTCACTCGTCGCTACCTCGTACAAACGTCTCTTCGGCCACACTCACCTGCGCGGCGTACCGCTGGGGGTTCCACAACTCGATGTGGTCGAGGTTGCCCGCGACGATCACGTCACCTTCGAGTTGGGCGAACTCGCGAATGACCGGCGGCAAGGGGAACCGACCCTGGCGATCGACCTCCACCTCGGAAGAATTGGTTGCCCAAAACCGCGATTGACGCCGCTCGTCGGTGGTGCCGTGGCGGCCGGCCTCGAGGTACTCCGCGCTCTTGCGCGCGAACTCACCGGGGGTCCACAGGGCCACGCAACCATCCATATTGGGGCTCAGGTGACCCCCATTTTCGAATTCACGACGAAACTTCGCGGGCAGGATGAGTCGACCTTTGTCATCCAGCGAGTGCTGAAACTGGCCAACGAACAACAACATGATTCCCCTTCGTGGATTCTCCACTCTGCTCCACTTCGCACCACCATACTCCACCAGATACCACTACTCGCCAAATTGTGACATTTTTGGGCTGAAAGAGCCCGCGGCGGCGTGGCGTGAAGTGAGCTGACCTGCTCAAGGATGTCGATGGTCTCTCGCCCGTGACGCGAGGAGCACTCAGGTGCGCGGAGGTTTCAGGCGATCAACAAGAGCTGGCGCACGTCGGCGGGCTGACTTCGCGCGATCAGCGCCGTGGTGATGTCGCCACCGTCCAGCGCCAAAGTAGTGAGGGTGTGGTGATGGAGTGCGCTCGCCAACCCCTCCGGGACGTGCGCCATGACATCCAAGAGTGGCGAGGAAGGGTGAGCTGGCAAGACGGTCGAAACGAAGACCCCCTCGCGAACGCGCCACTGCGTCACGCCGACGGCCTTGCGATCGTCGACGAAGACTTCACCGGGTCCGCGGCCGGCGAAACAAGCGACACGCCACGCCGGGTCGCCCGCCAATGCGCCCTCATGGACCTCCACAGCACCCGCGAGTCGTTCTACGAGCACTTGACGCCACCACTCGCCTACGCGATGTGACGTCACGTGCACGTCGGGCGACCAGCGTTCGTCGTCGGCAGGCAGCCACCAGTCGATCCACACGTCATCGGGCTGCAAGAGGACGATGCCTCCCCCGCCGCGGCGCCGTCGTAATGCCACGCGTGAGCGCCGTTGATCATCGAGAACGTCGAGTGATTGACTGCCGCCAAGCACGAAGGTGGGCTCCGAAGGACGCACAATCATCATCGTCGGCGACGTCAACGCTCGCAAGACGTCGTAGTCGTAGAGTTCTTCGACGGCGCCCTTCACGACGCGCGAGGCAAGAACGGCGCCCAAAGCGGATCGGGGTCGGGGACGTGACGCCACCGCCACCAGGGACCGTCAGGGATGCGTGGTTCGAAATGCATTCGCCAGCCGATCTCCTCGAGCAAGCGATCGCCCTTTTGCATATTGTGTCGCCGGCACGCCGCGACGACGTTCGTCCACTCGTGCCCACCACCGCGACTACGCGGTACCACGTGGTCAATGGTGTCGGCGTGCTCCAAGCAGTACGCGCAGCGATACCCATCACGTAAGAGGAGAGAGCGTCTTGTCAAGGGCGGCGTGCGTACCTTCGAAGGCAGCCGCACCATGTCGTGCAAGCGCACGATCGACGGAATGGTGACGCTGATCGAACTCGAACGACATACCGGCGGTTCATCGGCAGTGGCGATGGGTTCGGCGCGTCCGGCGAGCAGCAAGATGACGGCGCGGCGTTCGCTCACGAGTTGTAGAGGCTCGAAGGTGGCGTTGAGAAGAAGGACGCGCCCCACGAGTAAAAACTACCTTCCCACTCGTTGAGCGTCAGACCACTTCGCGACCGCCACGACATCGACGGGATCAAGGTGACCGTCCGGGCCATTGACCGTCACCATACGAAAGCGCCAATACTGTTCGGCCGGTACCGGCAGCCAGGGGTACTGACGCCACCAACGGTTTCGACGAAGGCGCCACGCACTACGTGCCACGCTCAACACGTCACGGGGGTGGCGCAGCAAATAACGACCTAGTCCGGGCACCCAGAATCGGCTCACAGGCCGCTCCGCCACGCGACACAGGCCGCTCCGAGAATCGGACCGTCGGCACCGAGACCCGATTTGACCACCTGGATGTGACGGGCAAAATCGATCGTGGCCAACTCCCGGGCCGCCGTGGTGGCGGTTGTGAAGAACTCGTCACCATAACCCAACGCGACCGATCCCGCGACGTAGCAGTGCTCGAAGTCCAGCACTGCCGCGAGGGTCCCCATCGCGCGACCCACGAGTGTGGCCGTGCGACGACGAGTGGACTCGTCCGCATCCTGCGGCGACCGTCCCGTCATCTCCTCGATGGCCCAACCCGATGCTTCGGCCTCCAGACAGCCCAACGCTCCGCACGAGCACCGACGGCCGTTGGGTACGACGTTGAGGTGGCCCAAGTGGCCCGCGTTGCCGGAGTCACCATTCACCAGTCGACCGTCCATCACCAAGGCGCCGCCGATCCCGGTCGACACGACCAACGACGCGTAACTGGTGACGTCGAGGGCGGCGCCGAATTTGCCTTCGGCGAGAGCGAGGGCCCGCACGTCGCCGTCGATGGCGACGGGCAAGCGCGTAGCCGCCGCTAGTCGTTCTCGCAAGGGGAAGTCGCGCCAGACCGGGATGTTGAGTGGTGACACCGTGACGCCGCCATTGATCATCGGGCCGGCGCACGCGACCCCCAACGACGTGACGTCGTTGTCGTCACGCACATGCGCGAGAAGTTCGACAATGCGCTCGAAGAGCTGATCCCCCGCCGTCTTCACGTCGATCCGGTCGCGGCGCAGCAACACCCCCTCACGCGTGACCACTGCGGCCTCGGCCTTAGTGCCACCGATATCGAGAGCGAGGCACGGAGTGGCGGTTCCCACTCCGGCGGGCGTCATTCGGAAGAGCGGCGTTGGCGCGACAACCAGTCGCGAAGAGAACGAGCCCGTGGTCCGAGAGAACCCGAGGCGTCGTCTCCGGGGCGCGGGTGCGTGATATCACGCCAACCTGCGCGGCCCATCAAACGAGCATTTCGCTCAATAACGATGGCCGAAGCGAACATCAGCGCGACCCCGAACAGGCCCGCGTAAGTGTTCTGTGAGAAGAAGGCCAGAAGGATGACGAGGCCCGCCACGAAGCCCACGATGCCCCAGCGCACCCGACGGGTGCCGTGCGAGTACACATTGGTGTCACGAACGTTCTTGGCGAAACGAGGGTCCTGCTTAGAAAGGGACTCTTCGAGCTCCGCGAGGATTTTCTGTTCGTGCTCTGACAGTGGCATCGCGACTCCTTTCTTTTCCGCTCATATCGTATCTCGTAACTTTCCCAACTGAGACGGCACTACGCAAGGGCCTTTGATGAAAACTATGTAATAAATTGGCGACGACTTACACCAGGGGATCGGCGTTGGAGAGCGGTACCTCGTCGGCGACCGGGTGCAGGCTGGTGCGCAGTTTCACCTCGGGCAGGGTGAGGCTGAGAAGCACTGCCACGACGCCGACGGGGATAGCCAACAGGTAAATATGGCTAATACTCGAAGAAATAGCGTGCACGATCACGTAGAGCGCCTTGGCTGGCAGAGCGTGCAAGGTAGTGGGAGTCCACTGCGACGCCGGGGGTAACGCCCCCGTGTAGTGGGTGCTCTTGATCCCAGCCACCAGCTGATGGGGCAATTCGTTGGAGAAAATGGCGCCGAACACCGCAGTGCCGAACGAGCCCCCGATGGACCGAAAGAAGTTCGAACCAGCGGTCGCGGCGCCCACGTCGGCCGGATTGACGGCGTTTTGTACCGCCGTGACGAGGATCTGCATCACCAGACCGATTCCCACGCCCAGTATCAACATGTAAGTCCCGGTCACGATTGTCGACGTTGTGACACCAATGGTCCCCAGGAGTCCGATGCCCACGGTCATCACCGCCGTTCCGGCGACGGGGAAGGGCCGGTAGCGCCATCCGCGCACCACGAGTTGACCGGTGAATATCGACGCGGAGAACAATCCGACCATCATTGGCAGTAGTCGCAGTCCCGAATTCGTGGGTGATGCTCCGTGGACATCTTGGAAATACAGCGGCAAGAAGGTCATTGCCCCGAACATCGCGAAGCCGACGACGAAGCCAATCGCCGACGCCGAGGAGAACACGCGACTGGAGAAGAGGCTAGGTGGCAGCACGGGTTCGCTGGAGCGACGTTCGATAACCACGAAGACCACCGTCAGCGCGAGCCCGCCGATGAGCAACGCGATCGACTTCCACGACATCCACGCGAAGTCCGACCCGCCGAGCGAGGTGAAGAGGATCAACGCCGACGCAGCCAGCGTCAGAGTGATGATGCCGGCGTAGTCGATGACGTGCTGGCGTCGCTCGCCCGCATTGGGTAACGCCGCCGCCGTCACCAGCAGCGCGATGATGCCGAAGGGGACGTTCACGAAGAAGATCCATCGCCACGACCAGTATTCGACGATGAAACCACCCAACAGCGGTCCCAGCACGGTGGCCGCGCCGAAGACGGCGCCGAAGAGGCCCGAGTACTTGCCTCTCTCGCGCGGTGGCACCACGTCGGCTATCACCGCTTGCGCGCCCACCATGAGACCACCACCCCCGAGTCCCTGGAGCGCTCGAAAGAGGATGAGTTCGAGCATGTTCTGGGCAAAACCACACAACATCGAGCCCGCGAGGAAGATCACGATCGCCCAGATGAAGAAGATCTTGCGACCGTAAAGATCTCCTAACTTGCCCCACAGGGGTGTGCTCACGGTCGAGGCCAGCAGGTAGGCCACCACGACCCAACTCAGGTGGTTGGCCCCGTGCAAGTCGCCGACGATGGTCGGCAGCGCGGTGGACACGATGGTGGCGTCGAGCGCAGCCAGCAGCATGCCCAGCATCAAGGCGCTCAGCACGAAATACAGCTCTCGCTTGGGCAATGTCCCTGGTACGCGCGTGGGCATCGGGTCCTTTCATCGGCGTCGATCCTCTCGGATGACGAGGCAATGACGACCATATTATGAGCCGTCGATTATTGGGTGGCTGGGTAGGCTGGAGGAATGTCCCTCGGCGTCGGGCGCCTGCGGCAGGCCCTTGATCACCAATACGCCGCAGCGGTCACGGTAGGGGGCGGCGCACTCGTGGCGCTCGCCTGGTCCGCCCTATCCCCCTCGAATTATCAACGAGTGGTCGAGCTCTCCTGGTTCCATGGACGTCAGGTGGGTCTGCACGCCGTCGTCCTCAATGGCGCGATGACCATTTTCTTTGCCGCGGTGGGACTCGAACTCTCGCGCGAACTCCGTGCGAGCCATCGTCACCATCTTCGCGCCTACGTGTCGCCACTTCTCGGAGCCGTCGGAGGGATGGCGGGTACCGCATTGTTGTCAATCGGGTTCGGCGAGTTGCTGGGGTCCTCGGCCCTTCGCCGGGGCTGGGGTATTCCCATGGCCACCGATATTGCGTTCACTCTGGGCGTGTTGGCCTTAGCGGGCAACAGGGTGCCGGCGCCACTTCGCCTCTTCTTGCTCACACTCGCGATCGCCGACGACGTGCTGAGTGTGATCGTGCTGTCGCTCACCGGCGTGGCGCACGTGCGCGGCCTCGGTCTCGTGGCGATGGTCGTGGTGACGCTCGCTGGCGTCGTGCTGGGCCGGCGATCGCCCCCGGCGCTCGCCTTCGTGGTGGTCCTGGTCGTGATGTGGATGGCCTTCGCCTGGGCTGGCGTGGAGCCCGCCTTGTCCGGCGTGGTTGCAGGACTAGTGATACCGGTGGCCTCGCCGCGCTCGCGGCGAGTTGAGACGAATGTGATGCGCTGCTCCGTGGCGGTGGTGCTCCCCTTGTTCGCCCTCGTAGCCTGTGGCGTGGCGTGGTCGTCACTGAGCACCACGGGAGCGATTGGCAAGATCATCATCGCGACGGTGGTCATTCGCGTCGTGGGCAAGATGCTGGGTATCGGCGCCGGCGTCGCCATCGCCGGCGTCCTCGGGGCTCATCGCCACGCCAGCCTGACCGTTCCGATCGTTGCCGGAGCCACGCTCTTGTGCGCGATTGGTTTCACGGTGCCGCTGTTGTTCGCTGGCGCCTTGTACCCCAGCACGAGCGCCACCTACGGCGCCTTCACCCTGGGTCTGTTCGGAGCGTCAGTGGTGGGAGCGCTCGGGGGCGTCGCCCTCTTGCGACGTGCCACTCGACCGCGCACCTGAGCACCGTCGACTCACTGAGGAATTCCTGGCAAACGTGCGCGCCCTAATCTGGAGTCATGGCCATAGACGAGACGCGCGCCGACGACGTTCTCGAGACGTTGCGCGATCACGCCAAGCGCATTACGGGACCCAAGCGCGCGGTCGTCGAAGTGCTCGTCGGCGCCGAGGACCATCTGACGGCCGACGAAGTGACCCAACGGGTCCAATTACTACGTCCCGATGTGAGCCCCTCGACCGTTTATCGGATACTCGATGAACTCGAAGACCTGGCGCTGGTCGTGCACTCGCACGCCGGGCACGCCGCTGCCGTGTACCACTTGTCGGGCCGGTCCCACGGGCACGTGACGTGTGAATCCTGTCACGTCACCTTCGAAGTCTCCTCTGACGTCTTCAACCGCCTCGCCAATGAACTCCTGTCGTCACTCGGTTTCGAGCTCAACCGTCACCACGTGGCCCTCTCGGGGCTCTGCGCACACTGTCGCACCTTGGTTTCTTAACCGACCCTTACGGGGACGTGTCCGAGGGGTACTTACACCTCAGTAGAGTTCGTAAAGACCTTATGTTGAAAATTGACCATCTCACAAAACGCTACGGCGAGACACTGGCGGTCAATGATTTGGACTTCGAGGTCAAGCCTGGTGTTGTCACCGGCTTCCTCGGGCCCAATGGATCAGGCAAGTCGACGACGATGCGCGTGATCATCGGACTCGACCGCCCCACCAGCGGGCGCGCCACTATCGACGGCAAGACGTACGACCAACTGAAGGCCCCGCTGCGCGAGGTGGGTGCCCTGCTCGACGCCAAGGCTCTCGACCCGAGCCGTTCGGCTCGCAACCACCTACGCGCCCTGGCCATGGCCAACCGGATCCCGGTCAAGCGCGTCGACGAGGTCCTCGAGTTCGTGGGCGTCGCTTCGGTGGCCCACAAGAAGGTGGGCGGCTTCTCGTTGGGAATGAGCCAACGCCTCGGCATCGCCGGTGCCCTGCTAGGTGACCCGGGGATCCTGCTCTTCGACGAACCCGTCAACGGTCTTGACCCCGAGGGCATCCGTTGGATCCGCGACTTCTTCCGCTCTCTCGCCAAAGAGGGCCGCACCGTCTTCGTCTCCTCACACCTCATGAGCGAGATGGCCGTGAGCGCCGACCAGATCATCGTCATCGGACGCGGAAAGTTCATCACCTCGGGTACCGTCGACGACTTGACCGCCAACGCGACCGGGACCGTGTTCGTACGTAGCGCCGACGCCACCCGTCTAGCCCAAGTGCTCGGTGACGCCCACGGCGTCATTGAGCCGGTCAACGACAACGGCCTGAGCGTGAGCGGACTGACGTCGGACCAAGTGGGCGACGCAGCCTTCGCCGCCGGCATCGCCGTGCACGAACTGACTCCTCAGCGCGCCTCCCTCGAGGACGTGTTCATGAGCCTGACTGCCGACTCCCTCGAATACGGGCACAAGAATATCGAGACCGCTCCATGAGCACGTCACCCACCCTCGTCGACACCACTCGTTCTGAGTTCCTCAAGTTCCGCACCGTTCGTGCCACCTTCATCGGGCTGGCCACCTTCATCTTCTTGACCATCGGACTAGCCGTCCTCATCACCCTGGTCATCAAGTCCAACTGGAGCCATCGCTCGGTCACCGACCGGTTGGCCTTCGATCCCGTCGCCACCAGTCTGGTCGGCGTCTTCTTCGCCGAGTTCGCGGTGGGTGTCATGGGCGCGCGGTTCATCACGTCGGAATACGCCTCGGGCGCGATCCGCACGACTCTCGCGGCGGTGCCTCGACGGGTGCATCTCGTGTTGTCCAAGGTCATCGTGTTACTCATCACCTTCGCCATCCTCAGCGAGATTGTGGTCTTCATCGCCTTCGTTGTCGGACAGATGATCTACAAGTCGGGCCATTTGCCCTCCGCCAGCCTGTCGGATTCGACGGTCCTGCGCGCGGTCATCATGGCGGGGGTCTATCTGACGTTATTGACGCTCATCGGATTCGGACTCGGCCTCATCTTGCGTACGACCTCGGTCACGATCAGCGTGTACGTCACCTTGTTGTTGATTATTCCCATCATCGTCAACTTCCTGCCGTCAAGTTGGCAGGACCACACCACCAAGTACCTGCCCTCCAATCTCGGGGCGTCCATGTTGTCGCCGACGCAGTCGTCGAATTCCTTCGCGTGGGGCACCGCCACCATCGTGCTGGTGATCTACACCGCGGTCATCATCGCCGCAGGTACCACGCTGATGACTCGGCGCGACGCCTGATCTCTTCGACGACGTCGCGTCTCGCCTTACTCGTCAGTTACCCGACGAACGTCGCCTTACTGCGCGGTTACTCGTCACCCACCGGTCACGAGAAAAGTGACTGTGCCATAATTACTACTCATGATTGAATCCACTGGAAATAGTGGGTCGCCCCACGACGAAGACTTCGATCACGCATTCTTCGGTGAAGGGCACCCGGTCGGCTTGCCGACTTTCGAGCCCGACGTCGAAGCGCATCTTCGTAATCGCCGCAAGATCAACAGCCCGGGTGAACTACTCAAGCTCCAGGACCTCGTGCACTTCAAGGCGAGTCACGGCCGCTGGAGCATCGGCAAGGACCTGATCGGTCTGATCCGTCGCGGCCCCGCCGGAGAACGTGACGAGTCCTACCTCGACAAACTGCGGCGCGAGACGGGACGCGGCAAGTCCGAGTCCTCGACGTACGGCTTGGCCACTTTCGTCGGCCACCCGGTGGTGCTCTACGCCATGAACTGGGACTTCTTCGCCGGTTCCCTCGGTGTCGTCTCGGGCGAGACGTTCCAAGCGGCGGCCGACCTGGCGATCTCCAAGAAGTTGCCCTTCGTGAGCGTCTACGTCTCGAGTGGTGTGCGCCAGCACGAGAACTTCGCGGGACTCACCCAGATGACCCGCATGGTCGAAGCGATTCGCCATTACAAGGAGAAGGTCGATCTCCCTCAGATCGCCGTATTGCTCGGCAACGTCTGGGGCGGCGTCTCCGCGAGTGCGGTGCCGAATGCGGACCTCATCCTCGCGACCTCGGGCACCGACTATGGATTCGCCGGCCCTAACGTCATCGAGGCGTTCGAGGGCAACGCCGTGCCATCGGGGTCCCAGAGCGCCGAGGCCAACCTCCTGGACCGCAACATCGACGTCGTCTTGCACGACGTGAATGAATTGGTCACCTACGTGGGCAGCGTCCTCTCATCGACGACCCTGCCCGATCGCCAACACCAGTTGAACGCCGAGACGGTGCCGGCCATTCGCAACGTCAGCGCCCCCGACGCGCGACGCACCTTCGACTTTGGACCTATCGGTATCCAGGGTCCGTCGTTCGAGATCGCGAAGGACGCCGCACTCGTGCGGCCCTCACCGTCACGCGCCGCATCGAGCGATGCCGAGGACGCCCTCGTCGAGCGCTACCAGGACCTGATGACTGATGCGAACCGCATCGATCTCGAGTTCATCGCCCGCTATGGCTTCACCGACGCCACTGCGGTCTACAACTTTGTCCAGGAGCCCGACTACCGTCGCTACCCGGCCATTGTCGGAGCGTTCGCCAAGATCGGCGCCCAGCCCTTCGTGATCGTCGGCACCCAACCCTCGTACCAACGAATCGGCGACACGGTCGTCAAGCGACCTTCCAACCCCGCGCCCGAGGACTTCGCCTTCATGGAACGCATGCTCGACATCGGAGAGCGTCTCGGTCTGCCCGCGGTGTTCGTCACCGACACCCTGGGCGCCAAACCCACACTCGAGAGCGAACGTCGTGGCCAAAGCCGCGCGATCGCGCGCTCCATCTTGAAGGGCATCGACTACTCCGAGCCCGTGATCACCGTCGTCGCCGGGGCCCTGGGATCGGGCGGTGGTCTCGCCACGACGCCAATGGCCGACCACGTGATCATGCTCGAAAAGGCCATGGCCTTCGTCGCCGAACCACGTTCGGCGGCGTCCATCCTCTACAAGACGGCTACCCCCTCGCACGAGCAGGTGAAGGTCACGGTCTCGACGATGCGCTCCACTGCCGCAGACCAGCTCGACCTCGGCTTGATCGACGAGGTGGTCGCTGAAGACTCCAACCCCTTCATCACGGTGGAATCCCTGCACCAGGCGATCCTCGCCAGCTACGTCGAACTCGCCGCACTGTCGGAGAAGAAATTGCGCGCCCGTCGCCAGGAGCGCATTCGAAACTTGCGGGCATTCGAGATCGTCCAGGAGTAGTCGGGCCTACTCGCCCAGCAGTTCGGCATTGTCCTCTCCCAAGCGACGTGGCCCGCTGCGAACGGCGGGTCGCACACCGTCGATGCGCAATGGTGAGCGCATGGTGTTCACTGGACCGTGGGGCGTATCCATCTGCCCCACGAAGTCCCCGTCGCTCACTGTCGCCTGGGAAAAGGCCCCCGCGACGTCGAGGATGGGCGCGTGCGGAACCCCTGCCCGGGCCAGCACGTCGAGCCACTCCGAGGTCGACCGCGTCACGAAGATCTCGTCGAGAATGTCTCGCAACTCGTCACGACCCGCCACCCGCTGGTCATTGCGACCCCAGCGCGACGATGTCGACAGGGCCGCATCGCCCAGGGCCTTGATGAGACGCGCGTACTGCGCGTCGGTGCCCACTGCCAGCATCACCAGGCCGTCGCGAGTGCGCACCGGACCGTAGGGCGCAATGGAGGGGTGATCATTGCCCAGGCGTTGAGGATTCACTCCCGTCGCCAAGAACCCCTGGGCCTGGTTGATCAACGACGACATCGTCGACTCCAATAGCGGCGCTTCGAAGTGGCGTCCCGGTGTACCGGCGAGTCGCGCGTAGAGCCCCGTCACCAGGGCTATGGCGCCGTAGAGCCCCGTAATGACGTCGGCCAGGGGGGCACCGACCTTGGTGGGCGGACCAGTCGCTTCACCTGTGATGCCCATCAGTCCTGATCGAGCCTGGGCCAGCACGTCAAAGGACGGCAGCGCCGCCAAGTCGCTGCCCGCCGATGCGGGAGTGATGCTCACCCAAACGCAGTCCGGATTTGCACGGCGAAGGCCCGCGATGTCGAGCGAGTCGAACTGCGAGGGCAGGTAATTCTCAACCACGGCATCGGCCATACGTACCAGCGCTTCGATGCGCGCGTAATCCTTCGGATCCCGCAGGTCGGCCACCACGTTGCGCCGGTGACGGTTCACCGCCAAATAGTACGTGGCGTCGTCACCAAAGTACGGCGGCGCGAGGGATCGCACGGGGTCGCCGTCGGGTCCCTCGACCTTGATGACGTCGGCCCCCAGGTCGCCGGCGATCATGGCCGCCAGCGGTCCGGCGAGAACCCGAGAGAAGTCGAGAACACGCACCCCTTCCAACGGAAGCCCCGAACCTACGTTGACGTCACCGAGTTCCCAGACCACGTAGAAACCATAGACCCGACTAGGCCTGGTGGATTTGTCCAGCGACGCCCATCGCGGGCCCGGTGTGTCCGGGCGTGGCTGACTGACGTGGCAGGTAGAAAAAAGTGACGACCGCGACCACCAGGGCAGTCACTGCCGCGACCACGCAGCCTTGATGGAAACCGTCCATGAAGGCCTGGGTGGCGCCATCCTTGACCGTGAGGGCGGCCGTAGCACCGGGCCCGCTCGGTTCGATACTCGCGATGACGCGCAGCGCCGCCTGCATCGAACGCTGGGCCACGATCACTTCATGATGACCAAGATGAAACGGCGCCAGCACCTCGGCGATGCGCCGGCCGAAGAGCGAGGCGAACACCGAGCCGACAACCGCCACGCCGAGTGTGCCCCCGAGCTCGCGCGTCGTCTCATTGACCGCGGCCCCCGCGCCAATCTGGGCGGGACTGAGCGAACTCATCAACGCTGCCGTCGACGGCGAGGAGATCAGTGAGAAGCCGACCGCGAGCACCATCATCGAGGACACCACGGGTCCCCAGTATGCGGCGTGCGCACCGAACTGCGTCATCCAGAACATCGATCCACCCATGATCACCAGACCGCCCGAGACGACCCAGCGGATACCGATGCGTAGCGCCGCGACCGCACCTAACGGCGTAGCGATCATCGTCACCACCGCGAAGGGCAGCGTGTGCTCGCCAGCGGACAACGGCGAATAGCCGTGAACCAATTGGAAGTACTGCGTCACCAAGAACACGAAGCCGAACAAGCAGAAGAAGCTCGTCGCGATGGCCGCCGCGGCCGCCGAAAAGGCCCCACGGCGAAACAGCCCGATGTCGAGCATCGGATCATCGAGGCGGCGCTCGTAGAGGCCGAACACGACGAAGGTGAGGACCGCGACCGCAAGGAGCCCGATCACCCTGGCGCTGAGCCAGCCCCAGGACGGACCTTCGATGATGGCCAGTACCAGAGAGGAGATCGAGACACTTCCCAGAATTAGCCCACCTATATCGACGTGACGCAGGACGGGACTTCGCGACTCGGGTACGAAGAACGCCGCGAGGACGATGGTGAGACAGGCGATCGGCACGTTGACCACGAAGACCGACCCGAACCAGTAGTGGTCGATCAAGTAACCACCGGCGATGGGCCCCACGGCGATGGCGATGCCCGCGGTCGCCCCCCAAATTCCGAAGGCCTTGGCCCGTTCGGCGTAGTCATCAAAGGCCGTCGTGACGAGGGACAATGTCGCGGGGAAGATGAATGCGGCTGATGCTCCCATCAGGGACCGGGCAATCAACAATTGGGTCATGGAGTGACTCTCGGCCGCCGCGAGCGAGAACACTGCGAACAATGCCAGGGCGACCTGCATCACTCGTCGACGCCCCCACCGATCGGACAGTTCACCTCCAGCCAGGAGAAGACCCGCGAAGGGTAGCGAATAACTGTCCACGATCCATTGCAACCCAGAGTCCGACGCGTTGAGTCTGGCCGACAACGTGGGCAACGCGACGTTCACGATGGTGTTGTCGATCACGACGATAAGCACCGCGATGCACAAGACGGCCAAGACGAGCCAAGGTCGTTGCCGCATAGTTCGGGCCATTCACACTCCTTCGACACCATCGCTCGCGGCTAAATTCCTCCCAACTATAGAACGGTGTTCTACACTCAAGTTGATGTCACCCCGTCCACAACGAACGCCTTCTGAGGACATCGTGCCCGGCGTCGTGCGAGCGGCACTCGACCTCATTACTGAGGAAGGTCCAGAAGGACTGACCGTTCGCGCGCTGGCCCGACGAGCACAGGTCGCCCCCATGTCCATCTACAACCACTTCGACGGCAAGGACGGTGTCCTCGATGCCATCATCATCGATGGCTTCACCATTCTCGCCTCAATTGCGCGCACCTCACTGGCCGACCCGCGCGAGAATCTCGTGGCCGGGGCCAGTGCGTACCGTGACTTCGCCCTCGAGTACCGGGCGCATTACACGGTGATGTTCTTGCACCAGTTCGTGGGCTACACCCCCAGCCCCGACACCATGTACGTGGCCGCCAAGGGATTTGAGATTCTCGCCGGGCAGGTCCAGCGATGTCAGGAATGGGGCATCTTCGCGGGTCGAGTGTATTCGGACGTGTCCCAGCAACTATGGGCCGCGGTGCACGGCTACGTCTCTCTCGAGATCCTCGGGATCAATTTCGCCTCGGACCGTGACGTCGTCTTCCACGAATTCATCGTGGCCCTGGTCGATGGACTCGACGTGCCCGCGGCCGAAGGCAATTAGGCGTTGGCGACGTACTGACTGAGGTGCGTGGCCACGTCGTCGACGATGTCCATCGCCTCAGGGATGACGTGGCCCATTCGGAGGAATCCGTGCAGCATGCCCTCGGCCTCGAGTATCTCGACGGGCACTCCGAAATGCTCGAGCAATCCCGCGTAGGCAATGGCCTCATCGCGCAACGGGTCGCATTCGGCGACCACGACGATGGCCGGGGGCGATCCGCTCAGGTCCTCGGCGAAGAGTGGCGTCACGCGAGGATCCGTGTGATCGGTCCACTCCCCCAGGTACTGCTGGTAGTCGTATCTCAAATGGTCGATCTCGAGGATGTAGCCGGTGGCGTAACGATGCGATGAGTCCGTCATCACCTCGGGACCGAGCGTGGGGTAGATCAACACCTGCCCGGCCAACGACAGATCATCGCGGGTGAGTGCGCAGGCCACCGCGACCAACGAGGCGCCAGCGGAGTCACCCATCGCGATCACTTTGGTACCGAGTGCCGCGAACTCTTGCACGTGATGGACGACGTACCTCAAAACGTCGACAGCGTCATCGACGGCCGCCGGAAAGGGGAACTCCGGGGCGAGGCGATAGTCAATGGCGAGGAAGCGCATCGAGGTGTCCACGCTCAGCCGCCGACACAGCGCTTCGTGGGTGTCGAGGTCCCCAAAGACGAAAGATCCTCCGTGAAAGAAGACGACCAACGCGTCACCGCGCTCGCGCGGCGGTACCCATAGGCGATAAGAGAGGTCGCGCCCCTGGAGCGAGATCGTGCCGTCGCGGACCTCGGCCATCTCCTCGAGCGGACCTCGCTGCGCCAGGGTGCGCTCTCGGTAGGCCTCACGTCGTTCACCAATCGGCAACGTGGAGGGATGCACCACCGACTCCGGCAACGTGGTCAGATACTTCTCATAGTCGGGATGAATCATTGAATCCCCTTGCTAGAGCGCCAGCCTAGACAACGGCGACGGCCTAGCGCCTGTTTTCACCCATCGCCACTTACAACACTTTCGACAGGAAGTTCTGCAGTCGCTCGGTGCGAGGATTCGCCAGCACTTGATTGGGCTCACCCGACTCCTCGATGACGCCCTGGTCGAGAAAGTACACCGAGTTGGCGACCTCCCTCGCGAAGCCCATCTCGTGAGTCACCACGATCATGGTCATGCCACTTTTAGCCAGGTCACGCATCACATCGAGAACCTCTCCGACCAATTCGGGATCAAGCGCAGACGTCGGCTCATCGAAGAGCATTAGCTTTGGCTCCATCGCCAAGGCGCGCGCAATGGCAACACGTTGCTGCTGACCGCCGCTGAGTTGCACGGGATAGGCCTTCTCCTTGGACTCAAGACCAACGCGCGTCAGAAGCTCACGAGCGCGCTGTTTTGCCGCGTCTTCACTAATACCCTTGACCTCCTCCTGACCAATAGTGATGTTCTCCATTACCGTCAAATGCTGGAAGAGATTAAATCGCTGAAAGACCATGCCGATATTGGCACGCTGGTTGCAGATTTGCTTCGGACTTCGCTCGTAGAGTTTTTTGCCACGCAATTCGTAGCCGACGAGTTCGCCGTCCACTCGTAAGACGCCCGAATCGTGCTGTTCGAGATGATTGATGCAGCGAAGAAAAGTCGACTTACCTGAGCCTGAGGGTCCAATGAGACAAGTCACCTCGCCTTTCTCCACTGCAAGATCGAGCCCCTTGAGAACCTGCAACGCGCCGTACGACTTCGTGACGCCCTTCGCCTCGACCATGTGCGCGCTCATGCGACCGCCGCGGACTTTCGCCGCTTCGCCCCGAAACCCTTCAGGTCCTGGCGGAGCCGCTGGATGGGAGTCGGGGGCTGCGTCCTCAGTGAACCGCGAGCGAAGTATCGCTCCACGTAAAACTGTCCGATGGAGAGGATGGTGGTGCACAGCAAGTACCAGACGCACGCCACGAGTAGCAGTGGCATGGTCTTGAAGTTCGTCGCGGAGATCTCCGAGACGGCACCGGTGAGTTCAATGACGCCGATGGTGGCCGCGAGAGAGGTCGTCTTCAGCATCGAGATCACTTCGTTACCGGTCGGCGGAATAATGACGCGCATGGCTTGGGGCAGGATCACCATGCGCATCGTCTGCGACGGCGTCATGCCAATCGAGGTGGCTGCCTCGATCTGACCTTCGTCTACCGAGATAAGACCGGCTCGCGCGATCTCCGAGAAGTAGGCGGCCTCATTGAGACCTAATGCGGTAATAGCGGCGATCAGCGGTGTGAACAGCGTGACGCTGTTGATGTTCAAGAACGACCAGGGGCCAAAAGGAATGCCCACAGTGATGGTGGGATAGAGGTAGGCAATCGCGAACCAGAAAAGGATCTGGATGTACACGGGTGTTCCTCGAAAGAACCACGTGTAGAACCAGGCGATTCCCGACATCAGGCGATTGTGCGACAACCTCATCATGGCAATCACGAGACCCAAGGTGATGCCGATCAACATCGCCCAGAACGTGATTTGCAACGTCAACCACAAACCGTGCATCACCAGTGGATTAAAGAGATACGACCCGACGATATTCCAACTAAAACGCCACTCCAGTGCCGGTCGGCAAGACTTGACTCCCTTTACGAGGTGACAGATCGTCTTTCCGGTACGACTCGGTATCTTCGAGAAGATCGTGTGGACGAGCATCGCGACGCCCACCAGAGTCACGAGAGCACCGACAAGGCGCCCCCAATGCCTGAGGGGAACTACCTCGGGGCTCGCTTCGCTCTCCGGCAACGTCGAGCTCATACGACGAGGAGTAACTTTGTCGTTACGACTTGGCGCCGTTGATGGTCATCTGTGACGCCGTAATGGCCCCGCCGGTCACGCCCCAGTGCTTCAAGATCGCGGCGTAGGTACCGTTCGAGACCATTGTCTTGAACGCGGCCTGGATTGCCTTGGCCAGCCCTAGACCATTGGCCGACTTTGGTGTGGCGATACCGTACGGGAACACATTGATTGGCTTACCGGTCAACTTGAACGCGCCACCCGAGATCGACACCACGTAACTAGCGACTTGGCTGTCCAAGAAGCCGAACTGGGCTTGTCCCGAGCTCACCGCAAGGTTCGCGGTGTTCTGGGTCGCGAACGACAACACCTTGACCTTCTTGCCCCCCGTGCACTTGACGGCTTGCGCGTCCGTCAACTCCGAGGTGCCCGACTCGACCGCGACGGTGTTGCCACAGAAACTCTGAAGGGTGGTGAAAACGGACTTGGAGTTGTACTTGACGTACACGCCCTCACCCGCCTGGAAGTAGTCCACGAAATTGACGGACTTCTCGCGTGACTTTTCGTCCGTGAACGAGGAGTTGCCGATTTGATACTTGCCAGCCTGGATACCACCGATGATGGTGTCGAAGGTGACGTTGTTTTCCTTGTACTTGACACCCAACGTCGCCGCAATAGCCTTCATCAGGTCCAGGTCGAATCCCACGATCGAAGTACCTGAGAGGTACTCGTCCGGCGGATACGACGCGTCGGTGGCGACCTGAAGAGTGGTGCCCTTGTACGCGGCCGGCACGAGGGCGGCGTCCATGGCGTTGTACTTGCCAGACGTGGTGCTAGCCCCGGCAGTGGTGATCGCCGTCGAGGCGAGCAGCGAAGCGGCCCCCACGACAACAAGCACGGAACGCAGACGGGTGATTCGCTTCATGAGGTCTCCCCTACTTCACTATGGCTACAACAACTACTTCACACTGGAGCGGACGACCGGGCTCGAACCGGCGACCTCGACCTTGGCAAGGTCGCGCTCTACCAACTGAGCTACGTCCGCGTGGTGTCCAAGTGTAGCCGAACTCTCGAGGTCGTCCAGTCGCGCGTCATCAACATTTAACGAAAAATCGACCGCAATAACTAACGTCCCGTGCTGCCAAATCCGCCGTCACCCCTTGGGGAATCAGGTAGTTCGTCAACGCGAAGGAACTCAACCGTGGGGATGGCCAAGATGACCAATTGCGCGATCCGATCTCCCGGTTTCACCGTGTAGGTCCGTTGCGAATCGAGATTGACGAGCGCCACCTTGAGTTCACCACGGTACCCGGCATCGATCAGTCCGGGTGCATTGGCGCACGTCACACCGTGTCGTGACGCCAGACCGCTGCGCGGCAGAACGAAACCGGCGAAACCCTCAGGGATGGCGATGGCCAGCCCCGTGGCAACCATGGCACGCCCACCCGGCGCCAAGACGCACGCCTCGATCGCGACGAGGTCGGTACCGGCGTCACCGGCGTGGTGAGCCACGGGTATGACGGCGTCGGGGTGCAGCCGACGAATCAGAATCTCCATGGTCGGCAGGCTAGTCCTGGAGTACGCGTTCCTTGGGTAGTCTCACAAGATGCTTGCATGGATGGACTTAGAGATGACGGGGCTCGAACCTCATCGTCACGTGATCGTGGAAATCGCCACCATCATCACCGACGACAATCTGAACGTGATTGCCGAGGGCCCGGATCTGGTGATCCACGCCACACCCGAACAACTCGCCGAGATGGGTGACTTCGTCACCGAGATGCACACCAAGTCGGGTCTCCTGCCCGCCATTGCGACCTCGAGCGTGTCAATGCGCGATGCGGAGGTCGCCACGCTCGAGTTCATGAAAGCACACATTCTCGAGGCACGCAGCGTGCCACTGTGCGGCAACTCCATCGGCACCGACCGTCGTTTCCTCGAGGAGTACATGCCCGAGCTGGAGAACTTCTTTCATTACCGCAACGTCGACGTCTCCACGATCAAGGAACTGGCTCGACGGTGGCACCCCGATGTCCTCGACGCCAAGCCGGACAAGGCGACGACGCATCGTGCCCTCGACGACATTCGCGAATCGATCGACGAGCTCATTCACTATCGTTCGACCCTTTTTCCACCACACGACGGTGGGGTAGCGTCACACTGATGTCTGCCTCCGCACGCCCCTTGCACGAGGTCCGCGCGGAGTTGACCTCCCCTGGACAGCCCTTCGAAACTGAACTCATCGACATCGATGGAGTGTCATTCACCACGTGGAAGAACGGGCCCGCCCATCTCGTGGAGGTCCTGCGCCAGTCCAAGAACTTCGGTACGCGCGAGTTCATCGTCCACGAGGAACAGCGCGTCACCTTCGCCCAGCACTTTGCCCAGGCGGCCACCATGGCGCGGCGACTCATGGAACACGGCGTGGGACCTGGTGACCGCGTAGCGATCGCCGCGCGCAACTTGCCCCAGGTGGTCGTCACTTTCTGGGGTGCCCTCGCGGCGGGTGCCATCATCGCACCGCTCAACGCGTGGTGGACCAGTGAGGAGTTGGCGTACGGCCTCAACGACTCGGGCGCGACCGTCCTCATCTTGGACGAGGAGCGGCTAGCTCGACTCCGTAAGCAGTTCAACCACCTCGAACACCTGCGACACATCGTGGTTATCAGCGACGACCCGGCGCGCGGCGCGGACTTGGGCAAACCTCACGACGTCATCTCGCTGCGGGGCTACGAGGAGTTCCTCGGCGCCGTCGCTCCCGACGCGTCGTTACCCGATGTTGCCATCTCCCCCGACGCGGACGCGACCATCTTCTACACCGCGGGCACCACTTCCAAGCCCAAGGGTGCGGTGGCAACACATCGCAACTCGGTGGTCAGCGTGATGTCGCTGGCATTCGCCAACCAGTGCCGCGACCTCTCGGCCGGAGTCGACTACCGAGCGGCCCGTGAGATCAGCCTGCTCAATATTCCGCTCTTTCACGTGACGGGAGCCTTGGCCGGTCTCGTCGCACACACCGCAGCGGGTGGGACGCTCGTGACGATGCGCCATTTTGACGCGGGTCGCGCGCTGACCTTGATTCAACGTGAGCGCGTCACCACCATCGGTGGCGTACCCACTATCGTCCAGCAGCTCCTCGCGCACCCCGACCTGCGCAAATTCGACTTATCGAGCGTTCGTTCGGTGAGCTACGGCGGAGCTCCCGTCCCCGAAGACCTGCCCGCCCGGATCAAGGGTGCGCTACCGCGCGCGTTGTCGAGCAATGGCTATGGACTCACCGAGACCTCGGCACTCGTATCGCAGATCAGCGGCCAGGAGTACCTCGAGCACCCCACGAGTTGCGGTCTCGTCGTACCGATTTGCGAGATCGCCATCGTGCCCGAAGCTTTTGACGGCGCCGAACCGACTCCTGAGAACCATTGCGCCACCGCAGAAGCCGGCGAAATCTGGATCAAAGGCCCCAACGTGGCCCGTGGTTACTGGCACAAACCCCAAGCGACTTCACAGTGCTTCTCACACGGTTGGGTGCGCACCGGCGACATCGCGCGTCTTGACGCCGAGGGCCTGCTCTACATCGTGGACCGCTCCAAGGACATGATCATCCATCGTGGCGAGAACGTCTACCCTTCGGTCGTCGAGGCCGAGTTGACCCAGCACCCGGCCATCGCCGAATGCGCCGTCATCGGTCTGCCCCACGACGATGACGGTGAAGAAGTGGTCGCGGTCGTGGTCTTGCGCGAGGAGGGACTGGCCAGTGTGAGTGACCACGCCACCTTTCTTCGTCCGCGAGTGGCCACCTTTGAGATGCCCTCGCGATTTTACGTGCGACCGTTCGCCCTGCCGCGCAACGCTCAACTCAAAGTACTCAAGCGTGAACTACGCGAAGCTCTGGCTCACGAAGTCTTTTAGGTCTTGACAGCACAACGCCCGCCGCTCCACGGTGGAAGCGGCGGGCGTTGGTGACTACAAGTTGGGCTGCGGTGTCGTGCGCAGGTACGGCTTGATCTTGGTGAAGCCCTTGGGGAACTTCGTTTCGGCCTCTTCGTCGCTCACCGAGTTGACGATGATGACGTCGCCACCGTTGGTCCAATTCACCGGCGTCGCCACCGAGTAACCGGCGGTCAGTTGCAACGAGTCGAGCACACGTACGACTTCGTCGATGTTGCGCCCTGTCGATGCCGGGTAGGTCAACGTGAGCTTGACCTTCTTGTCCGGTCCGATGATGAAGACGCTACGCACCGTCAGGGTGTCACTCGCGTTGGGGTGGATCATGTCGTACAGGTCGGCCACCGTACGGTTCTCGTCACCGATCAACGGGAAGTTGAGCTCCGCGCCCTGCGTCTCACCGATGTCGGCCTTCCACTTGTTGTGCGAGGCCACATCGTCGACCGACAGGCCGATGATCTTGGTGTTGCGCGCGTCGAAATCGGCCTTGCGCTTGGCGAAGCCGCCGAGCTCAGTGGTGCACACCGGGGTGAAGTCCTTCGGGTGCGAAAACAGGACGCCCCAACCGTCACCCAGCCACTCGTGAAAATTAATGGTTCCTTCCGTGGTCTCCGCGGTGAAGTCCGGGGCCACGTCGCCAAGGCGAATCGCCATGTTTGCTCCTTGTATGAAGACGTCAGTCCCACGACTGAACTTCGCCAGTCTACTCACCGCGAGGAAATTCTTCGTAATATCCATTTGATTTGTAGGTAATCTCCTCTCGACGTCGGCATTTCCTGTGAAACTGGATGAATGCACCGTTCCCCCGTCGTCGCCGCGTTCGACTTGGACGGCACGTTGACCGAAGGTGGCAGCGTGTTCCCTTGGCTGCGGTACATCGCTGGCGACTCCACCGTCGCGCGCAGCGCTCTACCTCTATTGGTGCCCTTGACCATCGGGGCAATCCGTTCGGGGCACTGGGCCGATTCGGCCAAGGAGCGACTTTTCCAGTCCGTGTTGTCGGGTCGGGACCTCGAGGTCGTCACGGACGCGTCTCGAGATTTCATCTTGCACCACCTCAAAGAAGAGGGACGTCCCGGTGTCATCGCCCGTCTGCACTGGCACGCCGATCAGGGCCACGACGTGGTGCTCGTGTCGGCCTCACCCCAGATCTACGTCGACATCCTCGTCGAGGAGTTCGCTATCGCCGGAGGACTGGGTACTCGACTGGCCGTCGACGACCGCGGCAAACTCACCGGTAGCTACCTCGGCCAGAACTGTCGGGGTACCGAGAAGATGCGTCGGCTCGACGAATGGATCACCTCGCGCAACTACGACGAAGAGCCCGAGATCTACGCCTACGGCAACTCGCGCGGGGACCGTCGCCTGCTGGCGGGTGCGACCCATCCCTTCGACGCCGGCAAGATGGGCCGCTGGGGCGCCCTGCGAGCGTATCCCCGACTCACCGAGGAGATCCGCACCGCCGGCGACGACGCGTAGTTCCTCGAGGAGTTCCAAAGTCACCCACTGACCTTGCGCGAGACACCCTTTCTCAACATCGCAACAAACGCTGCACCGTTTATGGCCAAATAGTCCCAAAATGCCTCATGGGGCCGGTACTCTGGCCGCGGGAGGGGTGGTGACGGCGTGTCGCAACCAATCGAAAAAAACGAGTCATCCGGCGACCCCGCGACGAACGACGCCACGACGCGATTCGACCCGAAGCACGAGATGACGCTCACGGCGTCGACACGAGCGGGCATCGCCGACGCCGAGTACTTCTCCATGCTCGACGCAATCGGCCAAAGCACCGAGGACCTGATCATCATCATCGATTCCCAGGGGCTCGTGGCCTACGCCAACCCCGTCGCCGAGAAGGTGTTCGGCGTCAAGATCGAGGAGGTCGTGGGCACGCAGGCGCGCCTCTACTTACACCCCGACGATCTCGAGAAGAACCTCATCTTCTTCGCCGAAGTCCTCCAGAAGCCGGGCACGTCGGCACGACAAGACGTTCGTACCATGTCACCCACCGGCGAGGTGCGATACATCGAAGTCGTCTGCACGAACCTGCTGGACAACCCTTCGATCCACGGCGTCATCATCAACGGACGTGACGTCACCGAACGCAACGAGAATTTCACCCGATTGCAAGCGCTCGAGGAGCGTTTTCGCCTGGCCTTCGAAGAGAATATGGCTCCGATGAGTTTCGCTGACGCCGACGATTGCATCCTCGCCGTGAATGACGCCTTCTGCGAGATGGTGGGATTCTCACGCGACGAACTGATCGGACGTGACTCCACGCCCTTCACGTATCCCGACGACATCGGCCTCACCGAATCCACTCACCAGCGGGTGATCAACGGCGAGGCCGACCACGTGCGTTACGTGAAGCGCTATCTGCGCAAGGACGGACAGGTCATCGACGTCGAGGTCTCGCGGTCCCCCGCCCGCGACGCGCAGGGCAACATCTTGTATTTCGTCTTCTCCGAGCGCGACATCACCGAAGAGCGCAAACTCACCGCACAACTCTCGCACCAGGCGCTCTACGACTCCATCACGGGCCTGGCCAATCGCACGTTGATGGAGAACCAATTGGAGAAGGCTCGCTCGCACGTGAAGCGTCGCGGTGGTCTTAATGCACTCTTCTTGCTCGACCTCGACGACTTCAAGGGCGTGAACGACACGCAAGGCCACCTGATCGGCGATGAATTGCTCATCGGCGTCGCGCGGCGCTTCGAAGCAGTCACCCGGCCCGCCGACACTTTGTGCCGCTTCGGAGGCGACGAATTTCTCTACCTCGCCGAGGGGCTCTCATCCGTGGGCGACGTCCAAGGGGTTGCGCGCAGGCTCTTAAGTGCCCTCAACGCGCCCTTTCATTTTCTCGACATCGCCATCGAGCAGCGTGCCACGGTGGGCGTCGTGGTGTGGGGCGCCGATGACTCTGACGACATCGACTTGTTGCAAAATGCCGACGTCGCGCTCTATGAGGCCAAGCGGCATCACCGCGGCGGTTTCGTCCTGTACGAACCTTCAATGCACGAGGAGGCTAGCCACCGCTTCATGCTGATCCAAGAACTGCGTAACTCGATGTCGCGCGGTGAACTCCAGCTCTACTACCAGCCCATCGTGCATCTGCCCGACACGAAAGTGGTGGGATTCGAGGGGCTGATCCGCTGGCACCATCCCGAGCGCGGCTGGGTCCCTCCGAGTGAGTTCATCCCCCTGGCCGAACGTAGCGACATCATCATCGATATCGGCATTCTGGCGATCGAGTCCGCAGTGCGAGCTGCGAGCGAATGGACGAAGGCGTCCCAGGGTGGCGAGGCGCCCTTCGTGTGCGTGAATCTTTCAGCCAAGCAGTTCCATTCACCCAATCTGGTGCCGCTGATCGAGTCCGCCCTTCGTCAGCACGATTTGCCGGCGTCCCAATTGATTCTCGAGATCACCGAAGGAGTCGCGATCTCCAACTTCGGCGAGACGATGAATACCCTGAGTCGATTGGAGCGCATCGGCGTGGGCATCGCCCTCGATGACTTTGGCACCGGATTCTCCTCCCTGTCGTACCTCGCCAAGATCAATCCGCACATCATCAAGGTCGACCAGTCGTTCGTGCAACTCGCCAGCACCAGCGCGCGCGATGCCACACTGCTCGAAGCGATCATCACCCTCGGTCGAAACCTCAACATCACGATGCTGGCGGAGGGCGTGGAGACCAGCGAACAATTCGCGCGCCTGGTGGAACTGGGCTGCACTTACGCCCAGGGCTATTTGTTTTCGCCGGCGGTGCCCAATGTCCACGCGCACAAGATGATCGACCACAACTTCGGTACCCAGGTGGCCGACGTTGCGTGGGCGTCGCAGAAGGTACGTCTGGGCGACTGACGAATCAAGGTGTCAGTAGGGACCGAGGACGAATCTAGTTCTGGCGAATAGTGGCGTCGAGCTCGACCAAGCCACCTTGGCGACCGCCGTAGGTGACCTGAAGGGTGGCCACCTTCTCGCCCCACGCCTTCACGTTGGACCCACGAGGGTCCAGCACACCGACATTCACGTCGAAGACACCGTCGAGCAGGGGAATGTTCGGCAAATCGATCCCGACCGTATTCCTGCCCGGGCGCAAGTTGATGGGCGAACCCTGGGAGTCAGATCGGCTCACCAGCACCCCCGCGCGGGTGAAGATCTCGAGCACGAAATTCCCGCTATAGGCGTGGGCCGAGTTGATGTGCACGTCGAAGTGCATGCTGGCGCCACTCTGCACGTCGAAGGATCCCGTCGGCGTGGTGACTGATTCGATGTTCACGTCACCGGCCTGGTGCTCGTTGACCTCATTCGACGGGGTGTCGCCCAACAGGTGCTCTCGAAAGACGCGCAACGAATCCGCCACGTCGCCGTTAGCGATCATGAGACCCGACTCGAGGACGATGGCCCGGCTCGCCAGGGCCCGGATCTGGTCCGCGGAGTGCGTGACGAGCAGAATCGCCCGACCCTCTTGTTGGAAGCGACGGATGCGGTCGATGCACTTGGCCTGGAAACGTTCGTCACCCACTGCCAACACCTCGTCGATGACCAAAATGTCGGGGTTCACGTTGACCGCCACGGCGAAGGCGAGTCGCACGTACATGCCGCTGGAGTAGAACTTGACCGGCGTGTCGATGAAGTGCTCGATCTCCGAGAACGCCACGATGTCGTCGAAGATCTGGTCCACGCGCTTCTTAGAGAATCCCAGCATGGTGCCATAAAGGTAGACATTGTCGCGTCCCGAGAGTTCCAACTGAAAACCAGCCCCGAGCTCCAGCAGCGCCGCCAGCGAACCGCGAAGGCGAATCTCACCCGTGGTCGGCTGTAGCACGCCACAGATGCACTTGAGCAACGTGGACTTGCCCGAGCCGTTGTGCCCGATGATCCCCACCGTCTCGCCCTCTTCCATGGTGAAGGAGATGTCCTTGAGCGCGGCGAAGTCCTCGGAGTGCCCCGTACGCGGATGGAGCAACCGCTCCTTGAGGGACTGGTGCCGCTCGTAATGGATCTTGAAGGACTTCGAAACGTCCGAGACGTCGACCACCATCTGTTTCATTTAGAGCTCCGACTCGAAATTGCCTTCAAGACGCCCGAAAATTACGAGGGAGATCAAGAAGAGACTGCCCATAATGACCAACATGGCCAAGTTGAGGTAGAGGAATGACGAAGGTTGCCATGTAGGCAACATCTTGATGGCGTGTCCGTCGATGGTCGAGTGCACCAGGGTGTTGACGTAGAAGGTGCGTTGGAAGGTCAATACGATGAGCGCCATCGGATTGAGGAAGTACAGCATCTTGATGTGGTGCGCGGCCAGCTGCACCGACAGGGAGTTCTCGTAGGAGTAGACGACCGGCGACATCCAGAACCATAGTTGCAACAGCACTTCCATCAGATGCTTCATATCGCGCATGTAGACAGTGATTGCCGACATCACCACCGACACCGCCGCGGCAAAGAGATAGAGGCTCGCGAAGGTGATGGGCAGGATGGCCAACATGTTCCACTCAGGAGCGTGATGGAAGACGAACAAGAAGATGATTAGAACGACGAGTTGGATCAAGAAGTAAATAATCGCCGACCCGACGTTCGCTAACGGCAGGATCTCGCGTGGAAATGACACCTTCTTCACTAGTCCCGCCCGGTCGACGATGACCCCCGTCGCCGAAAAGACTGAGTTCTGGAACATGTTCCACACGATGAGCCCGGAGAACAGGAAGATGACGTAGTTGGGGTAGCCATTCTTCAGCACCACCGAAAACACGAGGTAGTAGATACCCAGCGTGAAAGCCGGATTGAGCATGGACCACAACAGTCCCAGCGCGGAGCCCTTGTACTTGATTCGGATGTCCGAGATGACGAGATTGCGCCAGAGTTCTCGGCGGCTATAGAGATTGACTAGCCGCGTCCCCAGTTTGACCCGCGCGCTCATCACTCGAACCGGGGCGTGCGCCAATCCTTCGTGGACCGCCTCAGCCGAGGTGGGATCTTCCATTACACCCCTTGGCGCAGCGCGGACCGATCAATGACGGCGTCGATGAAGCCGTACTCCAAGGCTTCTTGAGCCGTGAACCAGCGGTCGCGGTCGGAGTCGGCTTCGATTCGCTCGATTGTCTGACCGGTGTGAAACGCAGTCCGCTCGGCCAGCATCGCCTTCATGAAGATGATCTGCTCGGCTTGGATCGCGATGTCTGACGCCTGTCCCTGCATGCCACCCATGGAGGGTTGGTGCATCAAGATACGACTGTGCGGCAAGGAGAAGCGCTTGCCCTTGGTACCCGCGCAAAGTAGGAACTGGCCCATCGACGCCGCCATGCCGACACAGATGGTGCGGATGTCGCAGTTGACGTACTGCATGGTGTCATAGATGGCGAGTCCGTCGGTGACCGATCCACCGGGTGAGTTGATGTAGAGGCTGATGTCCTTACCGGGGTCCTCGGCCTCTAGCAGCAGAAGTTCGGCGCAAATACGGTTCGCGGCGGTCTGGTCGACTTGCGAGCCCAGGAAGACGATGCGCTCACGTAAGAGACGCTGGTTGAGGTCGTTGGCCCCGAAGGTGTCCGTCATGGAGGAGTTAATCATCCAACCAATCTACCGTGCCTACCCCTGGACGCGGACTCATCAGGGCCTAGACTCGTTGGGGCGGCGGGCGTGGCGGAATTGGCAGACGCGCTGGTTTTAGGTACCAGTTCTTCGGAGTGTGGGTTCGAGTCCCTCCGCCCGCACCATTTGGGTTAGTCAGTGTTTCTGGATCGGTTGAACCCTCAATCCACCTTTGAGCCGCGAGGCGCCGCGCGCAACCCATGAGCGGCTCATTTGCTCCCTGGCCGATGTCGCCATTCTCCATGGGAGACTGACGAAGTGGGCGCCCTCGTCGCCGGTTTTCTGACCGGTCTCTCGCTAATCGTCGCCATCGGCGCTCAAAATGCGTACGTCTTGAGAATGGGGCTCTCACGTAGTTACGTGGCACTCATCGTGGGCATCTGCGCCGCCTCAGACATCGGCCTGATCGCATTGGGCATTGGCGGACTGGGCGGCGTGATCCGGTCCGTGCCGGTGGTCTTGCAGGTTTTTCGATGGGTGGGAGTCAGCTACTTGGTCTACTTCGCCCTGGCGTCATTTCGTAAGGCTCTTCATCCTGGCGCTCTGGTACCGAGCGAGTCGTCCCAGGTGAGTCGCACGACGGTCGTCACGACGACCCTGGCCCTCACATTTCTCAACCCGCACGTGTACCTGGACACGGTGCTACTCCTGGGTTCGATCGCCAACCAGTACGGGCATCTGCGGTGGTCGTTCGGACTCGGTGCCGCTACCTCGTCCGTGATCTGGTTCACCGGCCTCGGCTTCGGCGCGCGCCTGGCGTCACCACTCATGTCGCGTCCCTCGACATGGCGTGTTCTCGACATCGTCATCGGAGTGGTCATGACGCTCGTCGCCGTCAAACTGGCCACCACGCATCTGGCGTCACAGTGACTCGACAACGTTGCTACGGCGAAAGTCGGTGCCCGTCACGAGCACCGAACACCCTCGCGAATCGTGGGGAACGTGGCGAGATGACAGGTATCTCTGCGTAATCATCACGTGATAGCGCAACTTTTGTGGCGGTGAGAGGCGCAACCTGCTAGCGTTGCATTCGCTGTCTGTGCCGCATTTCGCGGTGGAGCCGATTCGACTGTGACATATCGAGTTGGGCTCATCTCAACTTGTAGGAGTCATATGTCTATGTCCTTTGCCGACCTCGGCGTGCCGTCGAACCTTGTCGAGCGCCTCGCGGCGCGCGGAATCACTGAAGCGTTCCCTATTCAAGAGGCCGCTCTGCCTGACGCCCTCGCCGGACGCGACGTCGTCGGAAAGGCCGTCACCGGCTCGGGCAAGACCCTCGCTTTCGGTCTTCCGCTCATGGCGCGCCTAGGCAAGGCCCGTCCTCGTAAGCCCCTCGGCCTCGTGCTCGTTCCCACCCGTGAACTCGCTGCGCAGGTCCAAAAAGAGCTCGCCAACCTCACCGACGACCGCGGTCGCCGCGTCATCTGCATCTACGGCGGTACCTCGTACAACGTCGCGCGCAAGGCGCTCAACTTCGGCGTCGACGTAGTCGTCGCCTGCCCGGGCCGTCTCGAGGACATGCTCGAGCAGGGTGCCTTCGACCTCTCCGAGATCACCACGGTGATCGTCGATGAGGCCGACCGCATGGCCGACATGGGTTTCTTGCCCGCAGTGCGCCGCATCATGAGCGCCACCCCGCGTGATCGCCACGTCATGTTGTTCTCGGCCACGATGGGACCCGACGTCAAGTCGCTCGTCAAGGAGTTCACCCACGACGCCATCGTGCACGACGTCGTCGGCGAAGAGGCCCCGAGCGACGTGGACCACTTCTTCTGGCGCGTGCCGCGCGACCAGCGTCCCCAGTACACCGCCGACATCATCGCGGAGTACGAGCGCGGTCTCGTCTTCACCCGCACCAAGCACGGTGCGGACCGTCTAGCGCGCCAGCTCGAAGAGCGCGGCATTTCAGCCGTGCCGTTGCACGGTGACCGCACCCAGGCCCAACGCGAGCGCGCCCTGCGCTCGGTGAAGAGCGGGCAGGTCCAGGTTCTCGTCGCGACCGACGTCGCCGCACGCGGCATCCACATCGACCTGCTACCCGTCGTGATCCACTACGACCCGCCGGCCGCGGCCAATGACTACTTGCACCGTTCGGGTCGCACCGGCCGCGCGGGTAACACCGGAGCCGTCATCTCGCTCGTTGGCGAGGACGCCATCGGGCAGGTCAAGCGTCTTCAGCGCGCCCTGGGTGTTCCCATGTCCATCGAAAGTCGCGAGGACGCCCCGGCCATTCGCCTGGGTGCCGTCGACGACGGCGCCGCCGCCGAGCGCATCGACGACCGCGGTGGCAAGGGACGCTCCGAGCGTCCCGCGTCGCGCGAGCGTAGTTTCGCCGACCGTTCCGAGCGCGGACCGCGTTCATTCGAACGCCGTGATCGCCCCGCGGGCGATCGCAGCGTCACTGAGCGTGCGCCGCGTCCCGAGCGTAGTTTCGCCGACCGCAACGATCGTGGTCCTCGCACCGAGCGTCCCTTTGTGGACCGCAACGAGCGCGCACCGCGTCCCGAGCGTAGTTTCGCCGACCGCAACGATCGTGGTCCTCGCACCGAGCGTCCCTATGACGACCGCAACGAGCGCGCACCGCGTCCCGAGCGTAGTTTCGCCGACCGCAACGATCGTGGTCCTCGCACCGATCGTCCCTTCACCGGGACGTCCAAGGCAGGCA
>Ga0182030_10001746_pt1 | contig 45287 bp, 44 predicted proteins | sample 812S3MmetaG_FD_121299 | JGI IMG/M metagenome (GOLD analysis project Ga0182030, IMG submission 121299) | Permafrost microbial communities from Stordalen Mire, Sweden - 812S3M metaG (Illumina Assembly) | ecosystem: Environmental > Terrestrial > Soil > Wetlands > Permafrost | place: Sweden...
ATCTTGAAACACTCCCGCTCCGAGCCGGAACTGACCGACTCGTCGGAGACCGCGAATTCCACAGTGCTGGCGCCGCTCACGTGCAGATCGAACACCTGCAGGCACCGCTGACATTCCAGTCGCGGCGTGGCGTCGAACGTCACCCGCGCCCCCGCGCCACCGGACTCGAGCTTCGAAAAGACGAAGCTCGCGCGCAACAGCCCCTGCGGCTCCGCCAGCAAATCCGTCAGCCTGGGCAGCACTCCGAGTTCATACTCGCGCACCAATGTCGCCGACTCACCGGCAAGACGTGCGCAATCGACGAGGTCAGGCAAGCCGGCCGACATGGGGCGCGTATAATAGGGCTCGTGCTCACCCCTGTCAAAAATCAATCGGGTGCAAGTCGTTGTTTTTGAAGTCTCCTCCCCCGCTCGTTTTGGCCTCCACCTCGATTTACCGGCGGCAGCTGCTGGAACGGCTTCAAATCCCCTTTACCTGCGACTCGCCGGGTGTGGACGAGGCCCCCCTGCCGGACGAAATTCCAAAGGCTCTCGTGGCCCGGCTCGCTCTCGCGAAAGCCCGCGCCGTGGCGGCGCGCCACCCCGATGCCTGGATCATCGGCTCCGACCAGGTCGCCGTGCTCCAGGAGAGTGCGACGGCAACGGCCATCCTCGGCAAACCCGGTACCGCCGTCCGCTGCGTCGAACAAATCCGGCGCTGTTCCGGCCGCACATTGACCTTCGTCACCGCGGTTGCGGTGCTGCGCCACGACCAGGCGGCGCATGAGTTCATCGACGAGAGCCGGGTGACCTATCGCCGGCTGGATGCCGCGACGATCGAGCGGTACGTCGCGCGCGAATCGCCTCTGGATTGCGCCGGCGGATTCAAGAGCGAGGGTCTCGGCATCGCCCTGTGCGAAGCCATCGAAAACCTCGATCCCACGGCCCTCATCGGACTTCCGCTCATTCGCCTCGGCGCCGTGCTGCGTCTGGTCGGCTTCACGCTTCCCTGACGCGGGACCGGCGGCAGCGCGGTTTACTTCGCGGCCTTGCGGGGCGCTGAACGCGGCTTGGCCGGAGTCTTCCGGTCCGCCTTGCGCTTTACCGGTGTGAGGTCATCCAGCACCGCCGACAATTCAGGCGGCAGCGGCGCGCTCACGTGAAACGGCACGCCCGACCCCGGCCATTCGAAGGCCACTGACTGGGCATGCAGGAACGTGCGCTTCAGCCCATGGCGCTTCATTTCAGCGTTCTTGTCGCGGTCACCGTATTTGTCGTCGCCCAGCAGCGGATGTCCGGCGAACGACGCATGCACGCGGATTTGATGGGTACGTCCCGTGGGAATGTCGACCTCCATCAAGGTGGCGAGAGGCCCCAGGAACTGCACCGGCTTGAAGACGCTGACCGAATCCTTGCCCGCGGGGGCCACCCGCACGTGGCGCTCGCCGTGCTGACGGTTGTCGGTGGCGAGCGGTGCATCGATGCGCTTGGTACCGAGCTGCCAGCTGCCGGCCACGAGCGCGAGATACGTCTTGTGCATGCCACCCTGACGGATAAGGGCATGCAGGGAGGTGAGGGTCGGACGGTCGCGCGCGACCAGCAGGCAGCCGCTGGTGTCCCTGTCCAGCCGGTGCACGAGTTCGAGCGTTTCGCGCGGGCGCGACACCCTCAGCGCCTCGATTACGCCGTAACTCATGCCGCTGCCGCCGTGTACGGCGACGCCCGCCGGCTTGTCGAGCACCAACAAATGCTTGTCCTGGAAGATCACCGCCTTCTCGATGAGTTCGAGCAGACTCGAAGAGGGCCGCCCCGCGGCCGGCCGGCCCTCCTCGTCCGTGACGTCGATCCGTACCGGTGGCAGTCGGATTTCGTCCCCCTCGGCGATGCGGTATTCCCCGTCCACGCGTTTGCGGTTGACGCGAACCTCTCCCTTGCGGAGCAATCGGTAAATGCGGCTTTTGGGCACGGATTTGAAATGCCGCATGAGAAAGTTATCGATCCGCTGACCGGCTTCCTCGGCGGTGATGGAGCGCATTTCGACGGCGCTCTTCGGTCCATGCAAGCGGACGGGTTCGGGGTGGGGGCTGTTCATATTTGACTTCTTCGGTGGGGCATCTTCTAAGGTATTGATTACATTGACCCTCGCGGGCTGTCGTGATAATGTCGTAAAACCGTGTCAGGCGCTGAACCATTTGGGACCGCGTGATTACCGGCCCTTACGTGGGTAAGGTCGGATGACACCGGTTTCGGCGGCGCCCCCATCCTACGGGAGCGCAGCATATTAGTTGGTTCTGGATTTCCAGACCATCGCTCGGCCGATGAGACAGGCGTCAGAGAGCCCCGCAGAGCTCCGGCATCTGACAAGCGGTTAACCGAGAACAGGGCCCCGGGCTTGCCTATGATATTTCTTTGGATTGGGTTTTGGCACAATTGGGTTGAATCGATGCCGATCGCGTGGCTCGCGCTCGGCTTGCTGCCCATGATTGTCGCGCCCTTTGTCGCGGCTCCGGCTTTTATTCTCCAGCTCACCTCCTCGGCCCCTACCACACTAGTTGGGGCAAATGAAAAGAATGCTCGTCAACGCAGTTCAAGAAGAAGAACTGCGAGTCGCACTTGTCGACGGTCAAAAACTCTACGATTTATCGATTGAAATCCCTTCGAGGGAACAAAAAAAATCCAACATCTATAAAGGCCGCATAACCCGCGTCGAGCCAAGCCTCGAAGCGGCGTTCGTCGAATACGGCGCGCAACGCCACGGGTTCCTGCCCCTCAAGGAAGTCTCGAAGGAATACTTCAAGACGCCGCCCGCCTCCGGTGGGCGCCTGAATATCAAGGAGCTGCTCCAGGAAGGACAGGAGCTCATCGTTCAGGTCGAAAAGGAGGAGCGCGGCAACAAGGGCGCGGCCCTTACCACGTTCATCAGCCTCGCGGGCCGCTTCCTCGTGCTCATGCCGAACAATCCCCGCGCGGGCGGTGTGTCGCGCCGGATCGAGGGCGAGGACCGCGACCAGATGCGCGAGGCCATGAGCGCCCTTCAGATCCCGGACGGCATGGGCGCGATCGTCCGCACGGCGGGTCTCGGGCGGACCACCGAGGATCTGCAGTGGGATCTCCACAACCTGAATACCGCGTGGGACGCCATCGTGGCCGCCAACGACGGACGCCCGGCGCCCTTCCTGATCTTCCAGGAGAGCGATGCCGTCACCCGCGGCCTGCGCGACTACTTCTCGGACGATGTGGGCGAGTGCCTGATCGACCAGCCGGAAGCCTTCCAAAAGGCGCTGGAATACATGCAGCGGTTCATGCCGCCGGATGCGCAGCGCAAGCTCAAGCTTTACCAGGATCCGGTGCCGCTGTTCACGCGGTACCAGATCGAGAGCCAGATCGAATCGGCCTACTCACACAAGGTGACGCTGCCATCCGGCGGGAGCCTCGTCATCGACCACACCGAGGCGCTGGTGTCGATCGACATTAATTCGGCGCGCAGCACCCGGGGCGGCGACATCGAGGCCACGGCACGCAACACGAATCTCGAGGCGGCCGAGGAGATCGCGCGGCAGTTGCGACTGCGTGACATCGGCGGATTGATCGTGATCGATTTCATCGACATGGAATCCACGGCCAACCAGCGGGCGGTGGAGGACATGCTGCGTGACGCGGTCAAGATGGACCGTGCCCGCATCCAATTGGGGCGCCTCTCGCGCTTCGGTCTGCTCGAACTGTCGCGTCAGCGACTGCGGCCGGCGCTGAGCGAAACGACCCACATCAACTGCCCCCGCTGCAGCGGCATGGGAACGATTCGCGGCGTCGAGTCGATGTCCCTGGCGCTGCTGCGGTTGATCGGCGAGGAGGCGCGGAAGGAGCGCACCGGCCGCGTCATCGCCCAGGTCCCCGTGGACGTCGCCACGTATCTCATGAATGAAAAGCGCGACTGGCTCAACCAGATCGAGGCGCGCGACAAGGTCTCGCTCGTGATCGTGCCGAATCCGCATTTGCAAACCCCGGGATATACCCTGCGGCGGATTCGCGACGACGAGAAGGAGCTGCCCGAGAATACGACCGTCAGCTACCAACTGGCCGATCAGCCCAGCATCGACGACTCGAACATCGGCAGCCGCGACAAGAAACCGCAAGGCGAGGCGCCGCTGGTACCCAGTCTGTTGGCTTCGTCGACCGCACCGATCATCCCGATGCCCGTGCCCGAAGCTCCTCCGGCCGCTCCGACGCCTCCACCGGTCGAGGTGGCTCAGCAGGGTGCGCTCGTCCGTCTGTGGAGGTGGCTGTTCGGTGCAGGTGAGGCACCTCCGTCGACCACGGCCGAACCGGCTTCGGCACCAGCCCCGAGGGACCGGCCCGCGCAGCGCGACGGTCGCGGAGACCGCTACCGCAGCGGGGGTGGCGATCGCGATCGCTATCGCGACCGTGATCGAAACCGGGACAGACGCCGCGAGGGTGCGGGGCGCGATACCTCGGGCCGGGAAGCCCCGGGGCGCGATGGCCCGGGGCGCGATGGCCCTGGGCGAGATCGACCCGTCCGTGAAAGCCCGGGGCGCGATGGCCCGGGGCGCGATGGCCCGGGACGCGAGGGTCAACCACGCGATGGTGGACGCGATCGCGGCGCTCGAGACGGAGGCTCACGGGACGGGCAGCGTCGCCCCGAGGGGACATCCCCGGGACAGTCCGACCGACAGGGCGCTGCGCCTCGTCCGGAGGCCGCGGGACGGGACGCTCCGCGCAGCGAGGTTTCACCGCCCCGACCGGACCAGCCCCGCGGTGACAACCCACCGCGCAGTACGGATCCGGCGCGGTCGGGCGAGCGTGACACCACCGGGGAGCCGCGGGGCGGCGGCGAGCGGACCGGCCGCAGCCGGCGACGCCGGGGCCGCGGGCGCGGTCGCGACAGCGGCGAGAGTCCAGCCAATAGTGCCGCGAACGGCAACTCGACGACTTCTGGGGGGGACCCGAGCGGCGCAGAGGATGCCGCTGGCGACATCAATGGGAATATCAGTCGTGCCGATCATGTACCGCAATCGGATGCGCCGCCGCGCGACTTCGTTCCGCGGCAGGAAGTAACGGCACCGGCCGCTCCTGGAGCAGAGACGGCGGCGCCCTTTCAGGCGACTCCCGCGAGTGCGGCACCGCCAACCCAACCTGCACCCAGCCGCGAATCCGTCGCGCCGCGGGCGCCTGAAGGGCCGCCTCCCGCCGCGTCCGGCGGCGACAAGTACGTGGTGTGGTCATCCGCGCCGAACGAGGCGCCGCGGAATGTTCCCGAGGAGCCGTAACCCGGCGCGAGGACTTGTTGTCCCGACGGGTGCGCTGCGCGCGGGCCTCAACGGCCCGCACGCAGCCTGGCGTCGAGTGCCAGGCTCACCATGATCAGCGAAGCGGCAAGACCTCGCAGGGCGGCGATCGCGCTCGTCCCCACCAGTAGCGCCAGCGTATGCGCAGTCGCGTGTTGGACAGGCGTCCGGCGAAATGCCAGCGCGATCGGGAGAACGGCAACTGCGCAGTAGACGCAGACCCAGACATATCGTTCCGCCGCACGCAGCCGCCGCTCGGGCGCGATCGGCACACCCCGCCCAGGCCGCACTCCATAGAGCAGTATCACCAGCACGATGGCGAGACCCAACAGGGAGCTGACATCCTGCAGCAAACGGGTTCCGAACAAGTGATGACCCGCGAAGTCCACATAGGGATCGTCCAAGGCGGGAATCATGCGCACTCCCCGGGCGCCCTCGTGCGTGAAGGCGTCCCAGACCAGGTGCGTGATGGCGCCGACCAGGATTCCGAAGGCAGCCGCCAGCCATTGGCGGGCGTTCCCCATGTCGGCCGGCTGAGAAAAGCCCTGCCAACGCGCATAAGTCGCATCGGGGACCACTTCCAGCAGCGCGGTCTTGATCAGCTTCTGGAACACCCAGAATGTGATGAGTCCCACGGGCAAACAGAACAACACGAGCCCCATCGCGCTGTGCGTCTCAACCCGCGGCGGCCGCCACGGCAGGAAGAAGCCGAAATCCGGAACCATGCTGCCGATGATGGTCGCCGACAACAGACGCCATCGCGCCAACGGTCGGGTGAACGGCAACACGGCCGCGGCATGGGAAATGGTGAATGGCATCAGATGTTCGTCATCCAGTCCTCATATTACATGCGCCGATGGGTCACCATTCAGCCGACGAACAGGATTGTCGGGTGCTCCATTTGACCTAACGCCCCGGCACGCTTGACGGCCATCGCGGTTTCCGTGATTGCAGTTGCCGGCTGCACGGTACTGATCTACCGTCGGACCGGTAAGACTATCACTCGAGTTCCGCTGGCGCGGGAGGGGTTATGGGGGCACTGAGCGACGAACGCAGCATCGAATCGGAGATTGCCGACTGCCATTGGGCCATCGGCCAGGCAACGGATCCGGCCGAGGCGATGAATCATTGGAAACACCTGCGCGAACTGGTCGCCCGCAAGGCCGAGGCCGAGAACCGGTTGTTCGGGCGCGAGTCGAAAAACGGAGACCTGCCGCGCTGCGATCCCTGACCCAGCGCACGAGCGCTTCAGCGGCGAGTGCGTTCCTCGTTGATCCGCTGTTTCCTCGAGATTTCCAGAAACGTCTCGGCATCGGCGACGAACAATTGCAGAAGATCGTCCAGCGTGACGATGCCGACCACTTCACCCCCGTGCGCCACCACAGGCACTCGGCGCACGCCGTGGGCGCGCATGCGCCCGAGAACCTGGACGGTGCCCTCGGTTTCCGCGGCGATCACCACGGGCTTGCCCATGAGCCCGGCCGGGCAAGCTCCGGCTGCCGGGCCCATAGGCGATTGGGTACAATTGGAGACCGGCTACTGGAATTGTTTGCAACATGGCATTCTTCGGTTTATATGAAAAAAGACGCCACTAACCATGTCAAAACAAGAAACCCGGGTGCGGCCGAAAAGAGAAGTACCAAGGAGCCTGTCGCGCCGCTGCCGCCGATCAGTGTCGGGCTGCTGCCGAACCTGCTGGGGTACAACGTCCGCCGCGCGCAAATCGCCCTGTGGCGGGATCTGATCCGGTCGCTCGGTGAGCGCAAGGTGAGGCCCGCGGTATTCAGTCTGCTGGTGCTCGCGGAGGCCAATCACGGGATCGCCCAGATCCAGCTCGCGAATCAGCTGGACGTCGACAAGGCGACCATCGTGGGCCTCATCGACCGTCTTCAGAAACAAAAATGGGTGACCCGCAAACAATCGACCGTGGACCGACGGCGCCAGGGAATCTACCTGACCGCCCTGGGGAAACGCGAGCTCGAAAAGCTGAAAAGGACCATGATCGAGCACGAGGCGCGCTTCACGCGCCTGTTCTCCGCCGACGAACTCATGCAGCTGATCGGTTTTCTGCGCCGTATCCATCCCTGACCCTCCCGGCCCCACCACGATTGGCCGTGCCAACCTTTTTGTAAACGGTTTCAAAAAGGCAGCTCCGCTGTTACAGTCGCCTCAGCGCAGCCGGAGGACCCCGCGATGACGAATGGCCAGGATTTCGATCCCCTCGTTGCAGAAACCTTTGATAGCCCGCACGAGGTGTACCGCGATCTGCGCACCCGGTGCCCCGTGGCCCACTCCAATGCGTGGGGCGGATTCTGGGCGCTCACGCGCCATGCGGACGTGCGCCGCGCATTGGCGGAATCGGACACCTTCATCACCTCGAAGCAGAACGTGGTGCCGAAGCTCGCGTTCACCGGCCGCCGGCCGCCGCTGCACCTCGATCCGCCGGAACACACCGCCTACCGGCGCGTCTTGAATCCGCTCTTGAAGCCCGAACGCACCGCGGTGCTCGAGCCAACCATCCGGCGGCTGGCGGCCGAACTTTTAGATCCCATGGTCGCATCCGGTGGCGGCGACATCTGTGCCGACTATTCGAGTCATCTGACGATCCGGGTGTTCGCGGCCTGGATGAACGTGCCCGAGGACATGGTGTCCTTGCTGCAGCGCGTGGGACGCGCCTACAACCTCGCGGTTCAGTCGGCGGACGGCCAGATGGTGCGTGAGACCAGCCTCGAGCTCTATGACATCGCCCGCCGCATGATCGAGGAACGGCGCCGCGAACCGCTCGATCCGGCGGTCGATCCGACCACGGCATTGCTCGCCGCGCGGCCCGACGGCCAGCCGTTTGCGGACGACATGATTCTGGGGACGATCCGACAGGTGCTCGTCGTCGGCATCATCGCACCGACGCTGATGGTCGGCAGCATCGCCGTGCACCTCGCACGCGATCCGGCCCTGCAGACTCGGCTTCGCACCGAGCCGGCCTTGATGCCGCGGGCAATCGAGGAGTTCCTGCGCCTCTACACTCCCTATCGCGGCTTCGCGCGCACGGCCAATCGGGACGTGGAATTTGCCGGGCGTCGCATTCCCGAGAACGAGCCGATTGCGCTGCTCTTCGCCTCGGCAAATCGGGACGAGACCGTGTTCGCCAACCCCGAAACGTTCGTTCTCGACCGTCCCAACATTACGGACCACCTGGCGTTCGGCATGGGTCCGCACGTGTGCGCCGGCGTGTCGCTCGCCCGTTTGCAGCTGCGCGTCGCGATCGAGGAGTTGCTCGGACGCACCCGCGGCTTCGAACTCGCGGGAGAGGTCCTGCAGACCAGATTCCCGGAGATCGGCGCGCTGTCCGTTCCGGTGCGCTTCCTCTGATCGACCGATGCACGGCGGAAGATCCATCCAGTTCATCGCGGTCGTCTATTGCCTGGCGTACGTTCCCTATGCGGTGATCGTCCGATGGATGTCCGCCATCGTTTACGCACCCCTCGGCCGTCCCCTGACGGGACTCGAGATCCTGCCCGCATGCACGCTGTTGAGCGGGCTGCTGACGGCCGTGTTCGTGTGGTGGAGCGGCTGGTGGCGCCAGGCTCACCACGCAACCTTGTTCGGCGCCCGCCTTCCCTGTCCCACCCCCTGGACCCTGCTTTCCGGGATCGGCACGGCGATGCTGTTGTTCACCGTACCGCTTTCGTTCACCTTCCAGGGCGTGAGCATCCCGTTCATGCAGCTGTTGATGCGCGGCGACGTGCTGGTCATTGCGCCGCTGGTCGACATCCTGGCTGGCCGGCGGGTCGGCTGGTATTCGTGGTGTGCGCTGCTTCTGGTGGCCATCGGCCTGTTGCTGACCATCCGCATGCGCGGCGGCTTGCACCTGCCGCCGCTCGCGATCCTCACCGTCGTGCTCTACACCCTCGGATACTTCATCCGCCTGGGCGTCATGACCCGGATTGCGAAGAACGACGACCCGAACACCGTGAAGGGATATTTCGTCGAGGAGAAAATTGTCGCGATTCCGCTGGCGGTGCTGGCACTCGCAGGCCTGTCGGCGGCCGGGTTCGGCGCCCAGGGAAACCAGTTGAGCTTCGGTTTCGTGGGGGTTTGGAGCAGCGGCCAGCTCGGGCCAATTTTCGTGCTGTCCATCCTCCTGGTGCTGGTATCCGTGCTGGCGATCCTGATCCTTCTCGACAAGCGCGAGAACACCTTTTGCGTGCCGCTCGAGCGCTCCGCCAGCATCCTGGCGGGGATCGCCGCTGCCGTCGTCCTCAACGTCATGGGGCTTGGCCCGGCGCCGACTCCGAGCGAAATCATCGGGGCCGTGCTCCTGATTGCCGCCATCGCGGTGTTGTCGCTGGGACCGTACGCGGCAGGCGCGAGACGATCCATCCCGCTGGTTTGAGCGCCGCAATCGCCGCTGCGGCCTGCGAATTTCCGTCCGGCCATATCACATGTTCACGTCCGCTCATGGGCTGGCTTCAGAACCTGTAAGTGAATCGTCCTCCAAACTGGCGGGGTGCGCCGTACAGGAGTCCGGGCGCAGTGACACCGATCGGCGACGGGTTGATCTCGGTGATGTAGGTGCGGTTCGTGAAGTTCAGCACGTATGCCTCGAGGTCCCAATTCTGCGGCGCTGCGTAGGTGAGTCTGAAATCCGCGGTCGTACGCGCCGGCAGCACGTCCGCCAGGTTGGCGTTCTCGAAGGATATCTGGTTCTCGATATTCGTGAATTGCGAGGCCTGATAGTGCACCTGCGCCCGGGGCGTCACGGTGCCCCCGGCCGTCGGTATCGTGTACTGGACGCCCGCGTTCGCCAGCCATTTCGGGGCGAATGGAATTTCCGTCCCCTTGCCGATGGTCACCGGCGTACCGGTCGGCAGCGTATACGTAAAGTCGCTCGACACCGTCCCGTGCATGTACGAAGTCCCGAGGTTGAACTGAAGCGCATTGAACGCACCGGTAAACTCCGCCTCCATCCCATAGATGTCCGCGTCGCCCGGCCCCTGAGTAAGCGGCAATCCCTGCGGGTTTGCTTCCTGCAGCTGATAGTGGGAGTACTTGGAATTGAACACGTCACCGTCGAATCGCAAATGGTTGTCGAACAGCGTGGTCTTGAGTCCCACCTCCTCGACCACGTTGGTTTCCGCCGGAACCGGCGGCGGCGTGAAGAAGGGGGGCACCTGAAGGTTGTTGCCTCCGGCCTTGTAGCCGGTCGCTACCGATACATAGGTGAGCGTCTCGGGGGTCACCTGGAAGTTCACCTTCAGGGTCCCGGTGGGTTTCGACTCCGTCAGCGGCGTTTTACCGATCGGCGGAGAAATTTCGGTATACGGCAGTGAGTCGTGCGAATACCGCCCGCCCAAGGTGACCGACCATTGCGGCGAGAACTGGTAGGTGCCGGACGCGAAAACCGCTTCGTTCTGGTGCTGCGCGCTCACGCTGAACGGCGGTTGGGGGAAATTCACGAAGGAGAGAGCCAGGGGCTGGACGGTGCTGAGATAGTAGGCGCCCGCCACCCACTGGAAAGCGCCGGCGGCGGTGGACAGCACGTTCAGCTCCTGGGTGAACGTGTTGAAACTGGCCTTGCGCACCAGATAAATGTTCGACGGCGCCGTGCCCTCATCCATGTCGGTCAGGTCGCTCATCGTTCCGTCCTGGTAGTTGGTGACGGACTTCAGTTCGACGGCATCCGTGACGTGCCAGACGCCGGTCAGGCCGATGCGCTCGCCGGTGATGTTCTGGTATTGCTGCGCGTCGTAGTCGATCACGAACGGCCGATTCTGGATCGATGCAGCGTACGGATCGTAGGAGGTGCTGGTGGGCGATATGGCGGCCATGTCCGGCTTCAAGGCATAATTGTCATTGCGGCTCTGGTATGGCTCGAAGCGCAACGTCGCCTGAAAGTCGTCGTTGGGCTTGAAGGTCAACTGCAGGCGCACGGCCTCGAAATCCACGTTGCCGGGCTGGTTCTGCGCGGACGGAATGATGCCGGGCGGCGGCTCGGGCCCCAGGTTCGTCGTGAAGCTGTTGCGGGTCTCGTAGACGAAGGCAATCCGGGCGGCAAACATGTCGGACAGCGGCAGATTGACCGCTCCCTCCGTGCGGCGGTCTTGATAATTTCCGAGTGTCTGTTCGACATACCCCTTCACCTTGTCAAAGGTGGGCTGCACGCTGTTGACGAAAATCGCGCCGCCATCGGAATTCGAGCCCACCAGCGTCCCCTGGGGGCCGCGCAGAACCTCGACGTTGGCAAGATCGTAAAATGCGTCGACCGTGTCGATGAGGGAGGGCACGTACATGCCGTCGACGTAGAACGCGACGCCGTTCGAGGAGGTGGGTGAGGTTTGTTGGATGCCGACGCCGCGGATGTTGATGAAGGTTTCGCTGCTCGCGGCGGCCTGGATGGACAGACCCGGGGTCTGGCTTTGCAGATCCTGAATGCCGAGCACCCCCTCCTCCTTGAGTTCTTTCGCACCGAGGACGGTGGCGGAGATCGGCACCTTCTGCAGATCCTCCGTCCTGCGCTCGGCCGTTACGACGATCTCGGCCAAGCCGCCCGTTTCCTCGGACCCTGCGACGCCGGCCGTCGCGGTTTCCGCCTCCGCGGCGCCCGGTGACGCCCATGCGCCGGCACCCAGCGCGCCTGCCACGCAAGCGCTTGCAATTCTTTGCCGCAAACCGTTGTTGCCGTTTTTCATCTTCAAGTCCCCCGTTGCCAGTCTTGCTGTGCGATCTCGACGTTGAAAACGTCTTTTTCCTGCCACATTAGTATCGCGAAAAAAATGGTTGTGTCAATAAATGATTTGTACTTTTAACTATTTTGATAAGGCGGGTGAGGGTCCCGCTGCGGTTCCCGGCGGAAGGCACCCCCGTTCCGCCACTTCGAAGCCCAGTCAGACAGGACCGGCTCGGTATGCTGACACGGCATGCCGGCGGCGCTCCTCTGCGCCTCCCATTCCGCCGCGTTGCGCTGTCGCAACGCGGAGGGCAGATGGCCGGTCAGCAGCACGGCAGTTCCGCCGGAATGGCTTCGGCGCCATTCGGATCGGCTTCGTCGACACCGCACACGTCCGTCGCGGCAGCCGTCGCGATCAAGGTCGAAGGAGGTTCCGTTTCGCGCGCCGCCGCGCGGGCGACGCCCGCGACGTAAAGGGCGGCTTTTAACTAGTTGGCAATGACAACCGCTTTTGCAGCCTCGTGACGACGGCCACCATCATGCGAGCGCCCGGGCCCAGCCGATGTCCAATCCCGCCCAATCCGGCCCAAAAGACACGTCTCAGGCGCCATCCGTCAGCCGGATCAGCTGTTTGCCCAAGTTTTCGCCCTTGAGCAGACCGATGAACGCCGCCGGCGCCCTAGTCAGCCCCTGGGTGATGGTCTCCCGATACCTGAGCCGCCCGGCCGCGAGTTCGGACCCCAACGCGCGCAACGCCTCCGGCCAGAGCTCCAGATGATCGGTCACGATGAATCCTTGCATCTTGAAGCGCGCCGTCAAGAACAGACCGGGATGGCGGATGGCGCTCTTCGCGTTCTCACCGGGCGACAGGTTGTAGTCGCTGATGAGGCCGCAGATCGCCACCCGTGCGAACGGGTTGAGCAGGGTCATGACGGCGTTCAGCACATCGCCGCCGACGTTCTCGAAATGCGCGTCGACACCATTGGGGGCCGCGGCGCCGATCATTGCCGCCAGCGCCTTGGCATCCGCGGCCGTTTTGTAGTCGATGCACGCCTCGAAACCGAGCTCGTCGGTGACGTACCGGCATTTCTCGGGGCCGCCGGCGACACCGACCACGCGCGCCCCGGCAATGCGCGCCAGCTGACCGACGACGCTGCCCACCGCGCCGGCCGCCGCGCTCACGACGAGAGTCTCGCCTCGCTTCGGTTCCAATATCCTGTTGAGTCCATACCAGGCGGTGACGCCGGGCATCCCGAGCACGCCCAGGTAAGCCGACAACGGCAGCTCATCGCCAACCTTCCGCAGCCCGCCGGCGTCACTCACCCCGTGATCGGCCCATCCCAATTGACCCACCACCCGGTCGCCCACCGCAAAGGCGGCGTTCCGCGACTCGATCACCTCGCCGACCGTGCCCCCGATCATCGTCTCCCCGAGCGCCTGCGGAGCGGCGTACGACTTTGCGTCGTTCATGCGTCCACGCATGTAGGGGTCGAGGGAAAGAAAATGGTTGCGGACCCGCACCTCGCCCTCCGCCAGGGGCGGCATCGCAAGCTCCTCCAGCCGGAAGTTGCCGACGGTCGCCGCGCCGCGGGGACGCGACGCCAAAACGATGCGTTGAAAGGTACCGGTCATGCAGCCTCCTCAAGATTGCAGATCATCGACCGACGCGCTGCGTCGGGCTTCGAGTGCAAGGTGCACCCGTTCGAGATCTTCCGGCGTGTCCACGCCGGGCGGCGGCGCCTGCGACAGGGTGACGAGATGGATGGTCATGCCATGCTCCAGCGCGCGCAACTGCTCGAGCCTTTCCGCTGACTCCAATGGGGTCGGGTCCCACGCCGCGAAGTCGAGCAGCCTGCCGACACGGTAGGCGTAGATGCCGATGTGGCGCCACGCACCGTGGTGGGTGGTGGGACGTCCGTCGACGATGGCGTCGCGCGGCCACGGCACCGGGGCGCGGCTGAAGTACAGGGCTCGCCCGTCGAGGGCCCGCAGCGCCTTCACGCAGTTCGGGTCGAGGAATTCCGCCAGGCTGGCGACCGGTGCGACCGCCGTCGCGATGTCGATATCCGGCCTCAACTCGAGCGCTGCCGCGACCTCGGCGACCACCGCGGGCGGCATCATGGGCTCGTCGCCCTGCAGATTCACGACGATGTCGGTTGCCGGCAGGCCGCGGGTACGCACCACCTCGGCGATTCGATCGGTGCCGGAAGCGTGCCCGGCATCGGTCATGACGCAATCCGCCCCGAATGCGAGGACCGTCTGCCGGATGCGCTCATCGTCCGTCGCCACGATCACCGATGCCGCGCCACTCGCGCGCGCGGACTCCCAGACCCATTGGATCAGCGGCCGCCCCGCGATGGCGAGCAGCGGCTTTCCCGGCAGCCGGGCGGCGGCGTGGCGCGCGGGAATGATGACGTGAAACAAGTCGGTTCCGGCCCTGCAGCTGCGGCTTCGGCCGGCTCAGCGGGTCAAGAGGGGATCGTCGGGACCGAGGTTGCGTGCATCCTCGGGAAGCATCACGGGAATGCCCTCGCGCACCGGATAGGCCAACCGGTCGGGCCGACAGACGAGTTCGAGCGTGTTGCCGGTGCCGGCACTGCGCAGCGGTCCCTTGCAGATGGGGCATACCAATAATTCGAGCAGGCGTTTATCCATCGAGCGGTCCTCACGGCGGTGGCGGTTCGTGTCTTGTAATCTTTTTCATGACGGTGTCGAGCAACGCGGCCGCATCCGCGCCGTCGAAGCTCGCCGTCACCGGGACATACCAATGCCGGGGACCGGCGAACGGACGACATTTTACGGCATCTTTCTCCGTCATGAGCACCCTCTTGTCGTCGCCGAACTCGATATCGGCCGGCGTCAGCCGGGCATGATCGGCCAAGCCTCGGCCGATGACCTCGATTCCCCGGGAGCGCAGCATGTTGAAAAAGCGCTCCGGGTGGCCGATGCCCGCGACCGCATGGATGGACTTGCCCGCCAGCGCGGCCAGGGGCTGCACCGTGCCGTCCTTGAGCGAGACCGCATTCCTCGCCTCGAGACGCATGCTGAGAGCGCCGGCGAGCAGCGGGCGCCCGCCGTTCACCACCACTGCATCGACATTCTTCAGACGTCCCGGCGTCTCGCGCAATGGTCCCGCGGGCAGCAGCCAGCCGTTCCCGAAGCGTCGATCGCCGTCGATCACCACGATCTCGCAATCGCGCGCCAAAGCATAGTGCTGAAGGCCGTCGTCGCTCACGATGACGTCGCAGCCGGCGCGGATCAGCAGATGTGCCGCGGCCGGCCGGTCGCGCCCGACGGCCACCGGGGCCCCCGTCCGGCGCGCGAGCAGCACCGGCTCGTCGCCGACGACTGCCGGATCGTCCAACGCCGTGACCGGACGCACGTTGCTCGACGACCCGCCGTAGCCCCGCGTCACGATCCCCGGGGTGAGCCCGCGCTCCCGCAACTGCTCCACCAGCCAGCACACCAGGGGCGTCTTGCCGGTGCCCCCCACCGACAGATTCCCGACCACGATCACCGCGCACGGAACCCGTGACGGGCGGCGCATACCGTGCGTGTAGAGGACACGGCGCAGAGCGGCGGCCGCGCCGTAGACGAAGGAGAGAGGCATGAGCCCCCACGGCGGCGCCGCACGGTCGTACCAGATGCGATTGAACCAGGATTGGACCGACATGACGGTGCGGCTAGGCGTTGAACTGCATCCCGTGCAGCGCCGCATACAGGCCGCCGCGGGCAAGCAATTCCCGATGGTTGCCCATCTCCACGATCCGCCCCCCGTCGAGCACGATGATGCGGTCGGCGCCCTCGACCGTCGACAGCCGGTGCGCAATCACCAGCGTGGTTCGTCCCTTCATCAGCAGGGACAGTTCCTGCTGAACCCGGCGCTCCGATTCGTTGTCGAGCGCCGCCGTCGCCTCGTCCAGGATCAGCACCGGGGAGTCCTTCAGCAACGCCCGCGCAATCGAGATGCGCTGCCGCTGGCCGCCGGAGAGATTCTGGCCGCGGTCGTTCAGGGGCGTGTCGAAGCCCTGCGGCTGCAGCGCCACGAATTCCATGACGTTGGCGGCGCGCGCAGCGGCCTCGACCTCGGCCTGCGACTTGTCGACCGCGTTGAAGGCGATGTTGTTGCGGATGGTGTCGTTGAAGAGCACGACATCCTGGCTGACCAGGCTGACTTGCGAGCGCAGATCGGCAAGACGATATTGTCGCACGTCGATGCCGTCCAGCAGTACCGTCCCCTCCTGAACATCGTAGAATCGCGGCACCAGGCCGACGAGGGTCGACTTGCCGCTACCTGAACGCCCGACGATGGCGACGGTCTCCCCCGGAGCGACGTGGAAGCTCACGTTGTGAAGCACGGCCCCCTTGTCGCCCCCGTAAGTGAAGGAGACGTCGCGAAATTCGACCTCGCCGCGGGCGCGGGTGATCGCGACCGGGCCGCCCGCTCCCTCGGTCGGATGATCGAGCAGTTCGAAGACGCTCTGACCTGCAGCAATCCCGGCCTGCAATGGGCCGCCAATGTTGACCAGGCTCTTCAACGACGGCGGTATCAGCATCAATGCGGTGAGAAACGCCCAGAAATCATCGACCTGCATTCCCTTCGCGAACACCAGCTTGATGGCAACGTACAGCACGGCACCCAGCGCCACCGCGGCGATGGTCTGCACCACGGGATTGCTCAGCGATTTGGCGCGCGCCAATTTCATATTGGACGCCCGGTTCATTTCGTTGGCGCCCTCGAATCGCTCGATCTGATGCTCCTCCGCGTTGAATATCTTGATGAGACGATGCGCATCGATGGCCTCCTTGGCCACTCTCGTGATGTCCCCCATCGAGCGTTGAATGCGGGTGCTGTAGCGGCGAAAACTCTTGTTGGCAATCTGCATCAGCCACCCGATCGCCGGCGCCGCGATGATGCAAAACACCGCGAGCTGCCAGTTGATGTAGAACAGGTACGCGACGAGCACGATGATCGTCAGGCTGTCCCCGATCAGAGAAATGGAGGCCCCGGTTGCGGCGTCCGCGACCTGCTCGATGTTGAAGGTGAGTTTGGACAGCAGTTGACCCGATTGCTGCCGGTCGAGGAATGCCATCGGAAGGCGCAGATAATGGGCGAATACGTCGCGCCGCAATCCTTTGATGACCTGTCGTCCAACCCAGGTCGGGTAGTAATTGGCGATGTAATCGCCGACGCCGCGCAGGAAGAACAACACCACGACTCCGATCGGCACCGTCCAGACCACCCGCGGATCCCTCGTGATGAACGCATCCTTCAGAAAAGTCTTCACGAGATAGACAAGCGCAGCCTGCGTCGCTGAAAAAAGGATCATGCCCGATACACCGATCAGGAACACGCCGGCGTGGGGGCGGGCATAACGGAGCAGGCGGCGGTAGATCGACCAGGAATTGCCGCCGGGCTTCGGCAGGCCGGCGCGGAGCCCGACGCCCGCGGCGAGATCCGCGCTCAAGGCGTGTCGCCCCCGTGCACGGTGGCGATGTTGAGCTGGGCGAAACCGAGTTTGCCGGCCACGTCCATCGCCGTGACGACGGCCTGGTGGGTGGTGCGGGCATCCGCGCGAATGGTGATCGGCCCCCGCTCGGCACCCGCCTCCTTGACGAGCGCCGCCCGCAGCGTGTCGGGGCTCGCATTGATGAGGCTGCGTTCGTTGACCCGATAGCCCCCGTCCGCGGTGATCGTGATGACGAGCGGCTCCTTGGAACCGCGCGGCACCGGTACCTGGCTCGCCTGCGGCAGTTGAACCTTGACGCGGCCTTCCTGCTGGAAGGTGGTCGACACCATGAAGAAAATGAGCAACACCAACAGCACGTCGATCAGGGAGATCAGATTGATCTCCGGGTCCTCGCGGTGCCGCGGCCGGAGGTTCACGAATGGCCGGCCGGTGCGGCCGCGTTGCCGCGTTCGTCCAGCGCATCCACGAGCTTCATGGCCTCCTTCTCCATCTGTATGACCAGGCGCTCCACCTTGCCGCGCAGGAAGCGATAGGCGATCAGCGACGGAATGGCCACCGTCAGCCCGGCGGCGGTCGTGATCAGCGCCTCGCCGATGCCCCCCGACAGATTGCGCGGGTCGCCCAGACCCTTGGACGTGATGTCGTTGAACGCATGGATGATGCCGGCGACGGTGCCGAGCAGGCCGAGCAGCGGCGCCACCGACGCAATGGTGCCCAGCGTATTGAGAAACCGCTCCAGCTCGTGAATCACGTGCCGGCCGCCGTCCTCGAGCCGCTCAACCATCAGGGCGCGCGGTCGGTTGCGGTTGGCGAGCCCGATCGCCAGCAGCTTGCCCAGCGGCGAGTTCTGCTCGAGCGCCAAAATGAGCTTGTCGGTCAGCTGATCGGCTTCGATCCAGTTCCAGACCTTTTGCGACAGGTCGCGCGGTATCACGCGGCTGCTCTGCAGCGTCCAGAGCCGCTCGAGGATGATGGCCACGGCCGCGATCGAGCATAATATGATCGGCCACATGAAGCCGCCGCCAGCGCGGATGATCTCCCACATTGCGTCCTCGTCGGTAAGTCCTTGATGTACCGGCATGATACTTGAGCACGGGGACCTTAAGATACGTCCGGGCGGGCCCAATTCGCAGTTTTGAGGAATGCGCCGCAGGAGCACGCCCGGCGCGGCCGGAAACGGCATAATGGAGGCTCGAGGGACTACAAACCACAGATCATGCAACGCTGGCTGAAAAGCATCACACCGGACCGCCGGAAGCTCGAACAGACCTGGTGTTTGCGTCCCTTCGCGGCCGTCGTCCTCGATCGCGGCTGCTGGGCGTTCAAACGCAACAGCGTCATCCGCGCCTTTTCCCTCGGTCTGCTCATCGCCTTCGTCCCCCCTACCCCGCTGCTGCCGCTGCATCTGACGTTGTGCACGCTGCTCGGGATCTACTTCCGGCTCAACATGCCCGTGCTGTTCGCCACGGTCTTCGTCAGCAACCCGTTCACCTGGTTTCCGCAGATTGCCGGTTCGATCTGGGTCGGCGCGAAGCTCATGGGCATGAACCTCATGCCCATGCTGCACCAGTTGAGCCACAGGAATTTCTCCGCTCAGCTCGGCCAGCTGTGGGAACCCCTGCTCCTGGGGGCCTTCGTGCTCGGCGTTTCCGCGGCGGCGCTCGGCTACCTGGCCGGCCAGGGTCTCTGGCGGGCGCGGGCGCTATACCGTCTGCGACGGCGGTCGCGCTCAACCGCCCGTCGCGCCTCGTTCCAGGACCCTGTCTGAGTCAACCGCGTGAGCCGCGGCTCGCCGACGACTCAGGCGGGCTTCAGCTTTCCGTCGACCAGCGTCAGAATCCGGTCCAGACGCCCGGCCAGCCTTTCGTCGTGCGTGACGATAACCAGGCTCGTGCGCAGCTCCCGATTGAGCTCCAGCATCAGTTCGAACACTTGCGCCGCGTTGACGCCGTCGAGGTTGCCGGTCGGCTCGTCCGCCAGCACCAGCTGCGGCTGGGTGACCAGCGCACGGGCAACGGCGGCGCGTTGACGTTCGCCACCGGAGAGCTGGGCGGGGCGATGTTCGAGGCGCGCGGCCAACCCCACCCGGGTGAGGATGGCGGCTGCCGCGGCCCGGGCCGCCTCCGGCCGCAGGCGCCTGACCAGCAGGGGCATCGCCACATTCTCGAGAGCCGTGAATTCCGGCAGCAGATGATGAAACTGGTAGACGAAGCCGACCGCCCGGTTGCGCAGCACTCCGCGCGCGCGGTCGCTCAGCTGGTTCATCGCCGCACCGGCAATCTTCACCGTGCCGCGGGTCGGCAGATCCAATCCGCCCAGGAGCTGCAACAGGGTCGTCTTGCCGGAGCCGGAGGCGCCGACGATGGCGATGCGCTCACCCGCGCGCACCGTGATGGCCGCCCCCGCCAGGACCTCGAGCGTCACGCCGCCCTGGACGAACTCCTTCACGAGATCCTTCCCCTCGAGCACCACATCGTTCACATCGGTCATTCCGGTGGAATCCTCAATCATTGCGCAAAGACTCCGCGGGCAGCAGGCGCGCAGCGCGCCACGCAGGATACAGGGTCGACAGGCACGCGAGCACGAACGCGAAGATGCAGATCTTCAGAACGTCGGAGAGTCGCACGTGCGCCGGCAGGTCGCTCATGAAATAAACCCGGGCATCCAGGAACTTGAATCCCACGATGTCCTCCAGCCCGTGCACCAGGCTCTGCAGATTGACTGCGATGAGGACGCCGAGGACGACGCCCAGCGCAATTCCGAGCGTGCCGATCAGGCTTCCCTGAACGACGAAGACGGACAAAATACTCCGCGGCGAGGCGCCGAAGGTACGAAGAATGGCGATGTCGCGGCGCTTGCTCTTGACCACCATGACCATCGTCGAGACGATGTTGAACGCGGCGACCGCCACGACCGCCGACAGCATGATGAACAGGATCCGCTTCGTGATCTCGATGGAACGGAAGAAATTCTCGTGCTGCGCCGTCCAATCCTCGACCAGGTAGCTGCCGCCGAGCGCCATCGCGGATTCGCGCACGACGCGGGGCGCGGCGTACATGTCCTTCAGGTTCAGGCGGATTCCGGTGACGTCCTGACCCATGCGCAGCAGCCTCGCGACGTCCTCAAGGTTGAACAACGCGATGCGGCGGTCGTACTCGTACATGCCGACGGCAATGATGCCGACGACGACGAATGCGCGCATGCGGGGCAGCACGCCGACGGGCGTGACGTCCCCCTGTGGAACGATGACGATGACCCGATCGCCGACCCTGGCACCGATGGCATCGGCGAGATCCTTGCCGAGAATCACCCGGTAAGATCCGTCCGTGAGGCCGGCGAGACTGCCGCTCAGAAGATGTGGCGTCAGATTCACCACCCTGCGTTCCTCGTCGGGCAGCACGCCACGCAGAAGGATTCCGGACGATTTGCCGGCGTGGATCACCATGCCCTGCTCCTCGATGTAGGGAGCCGCCGCCTTTACGCCGGAAAACGCATCGAGCTTGGCCACCTTCGGCCGCCAGTCCGGGATGCGTCCCTCCAATCCGGAGATCGTCGCATGCGCCGTGAGGCTCAGAATTCGGGTGCGCAGCTCCTCTTCGAAACCGTTCATCACGGACAGGACCACGATCAACACAGCCACCCCCAAGGCGAGGCCGATCATCGCAATGCCGGCGATCAACGACACCGATCCGCGCCGCGGAGAGGCGCGCAGGTAGCGCAAACCCAGAAATCCCTCGTACCAGTAGCGCGTCATTCGTATCGCAACGCCTCGGCCGGCTGAGTCCCGGCGGCCTGCAGCGCCGGATAGATCGTGGCGACGAACGTCAGGATCAGCGACGCCAGGACGATGCCGACGACGTCGCCTCCGTGTATTTCACTCGGCACGGTGGAGATGTAGTAGACGTCGGGATCCATGATGTGCAGGTTGAGTGCCTGTTCGAGAAACGGCACGTGCAGCGCGACGCCGAGACCCAGACACACGCCGATGGCCGTTCCGATCCAACCGATGAGCAGGCCCTGCGTCATGAACACGGCCAGCACGCCCCGGGGGCTCATTCCGAGGGTGCGCAAAATCGCGATGTCGGTGCGCTTGTCCGCGACCACCATCACCAGGGCGGCAGCGATGTTGAACACGGCCACCGCGACGATCAGCATCAGGATCAGCGTCATCATCGTCTTTTCGATGCGGATGGCGCGGAAATATGCCTCATTGTCCTGGGTCCAGTCCCGCAGCCGCAGCCCCGGTGAGAGCCGAGCGGCAGCAGCCCGGGCCAGAGCGGGCGCCTTCAACACGTCGTCGAATTTCAGGCGGATGGCGGTCGGGCCGGACAGGCCGCGCAACGTCTGCGCATCCTCCAGGTTGATCAGGGCCAGTGTGCTGTCGTGCTCTTGCAGGCCCACCTCAAAAATCCCCGCCACCTGAAATTGCCGCAAGCTGGGTACCATCCCGTCGGCCCCCGCGCTGGCGGCGGCGGGGGGTCGGCCGGCCGCCGGTTGGCCGGCCCCCCCATTCCCCGCGGTCATGACGGTGAGGGTGTCGCCGACACCCACCTCGAGCTGGTAGGCGAGCATGCGGCCCAAGATGATCCGGTTCGAGCCTGGCACCAGGTCGCTGAGATGACCCTCCCGCATGGAGCTCGCTATCGTGGAGACCTGCGGCTCCAATTGTGGATCGATGCCGCGGACGATGGCGCCGCTCATGGCCGGTTGCCGGCTCAACATCGCATCGGTATCCAGGTAGGGAGCCGCCCCGACCAGCTCGGGCGCCCCCTCGAGGCGGCGGATCTGGGCTCGCCAATCCGGAATGGCGCGCCCGTCAGCACTCACCGACGCGTGAGCGGTGAGACTGAGCAGCCGGTCCCGCAGCTCCGACCCGAGTCCATTCATGACGGACAGCACGACGATCAAGATGGCCACGCCCAGCGCCACGCCGAGCAGCGACACCCACGTGATGAAGGAGACGAAAAAGCTGTGTTCGCGGGCCAGCGAGTAGCGCAGGCCCACGAAGATGGGAACAGGCTGGAACATGCGCGGCGATTAAACCACAGCGCGCTGGATGCCGGTCCAAATAATCCCCCCGGCCGTGGACGCAGATACCCTGGGCGGGCTCGAGGATGCCGTGCCGCTCGACAAAACACTGGATAATCAGAGTGTTAAATGGGTCAACTATTGACCGCAGGTGCCGATGCTATAATTTGGCCTGAATTCCTGCGCGATGGCGTCATATATGAGGTGTCCCATGGACTATCGAAAGCTGCTGGTTGCCGCGGTCCTGACGGCCGGCTTCGTCGGCCTGGGTCAGCCCGGCCTGGCGGAAACCATTGCGGTCGACAACGGCATCGCCGTCAAACCCACCGACGTGGCGACGCCCGTACGCGGGATGACCATGGATCAAGTGCAATCGAAGTTCGGCGAGCCCACCTCCAAGGTGCCCGCGGTGGGCAATCCGCCGATCACCCGCTGGGAATACCCGGGTTTCATCGTGTATTTCGAGCACTCCCACGTGATCCACAGCGTGGTTGCAAATTCCTGAGTCGAATCGCGTAACATCCGGGCCTGATTGCATCATCGTGCTCACCGCGACTTAAGGTTCGCGGCGGGCGTTATTTGTCGAGATTTCGCGACGACATGCCCTTAACCGATCCCGCTCTGCCGACGGCCGCCCGTCCCCGCCTCAAATGGGGCCGGCTGTACGGAGGCGCGCCCGCGCTGGCGCTGGCCGACGCGGCGGCCAAAGCCACCGGGCCTCTGATCGTCATCGCTCAAAATTCGCGCGCGGCGGAGTCTCTCGCCGACGAAATTGCATTCTTTTCCGCCGGCGAGCTGCCGATTCACGTGTTTCCGGACCTGGAGACGCTGCCCTACGACAGTTTTTCCGCGCACCCCGACATCACCTCCGCCCGCCTCGCCACGCTGGCCGAACTGCCGCGAGCCCGCAGGGGGGTCTGGCTGGTCGCGATCGACACCCTGCTGCAGCGACTCGCCCCACGCAGCTATGTCGAGGCCTACTCCCTCAAAGTTCACGTCGGCGAGACGCTCGACCTCGAGGCCCTGCGCGCGCAATTGACGCTCGCCGGGTACGCGGCAGTTACCCAAGTCGTCGCCCACGGCGAATTTGCGGTCCGCGGTTCGCTTCTGGACGTCTTTCCGATGGGCTCCGACACGCCCTACCGGATCGACATGCTGGACCGGGACGTCGACACCATCCGGCATTTCGATCCCGACACGCAGCGCTCCGGCGAGAAACTCGAGCGGATCCAACTGCTTCCCGCGCGCGAGACGCCGCTCAACCCCGACGCCGTGCGCGAGTTCCGCCGGCGCTACCGGCTGCGTTTCACCGGCGACCTGTCGGAACAGAACGTGTATCGCGACGTGAGCGCGGGTCAGGCGCCGGGCGGCCTGGAATTCTACCTGCCGCTTTTCTTCGACCGCACATCCCATCTTTTTGAGTACCTGCCGCCCGGCAGCGTGCTGATCGACATGAACGAAGCCACTACCTCGGTCGAGGGACTGTGGAACGGCATCGCCGAACGGCACGAACAGCTGCGCCACGACCGTCATCGTCCCATCCTCGACCCCGCAGAGGTGTACCTCTCGCCTGCGGATTTCCGCAACGAATTCGAGGCCTGGCCCCAGGTCGATCTGCGCACGTTTGAATGGCCTCCCGGGACCCCCGGAACGGTGCAGAACTTCGCGAGCAGCGCGCCCGTTGGCGTTCGCATCGACGCCCGCGCCGAACAGCCGGCGGCGGAGCTCGTGGCATACCTCGCGTCGAGCCCGGCCCGCGTGCTGCTCGCGGCGGAATCCGCGGGCCGCCGCGAGCTGCTCCTTGATCTGTTGCGCGGTCGCGGCATTCAGGCGAAAGTTTTCGAGACCTTCGCAGCCTTTGTCGCGGGCGATCAGAAGCTCGGCATCACCGTCTCGCCGGCGGTCACGGGATTGCGCCTGGACTCGCCGGCGCTCGAAATCCTCACGGAAGCTCAGTTGTTCGGCGACCGCGCGCGCCAGGAGCGCCGCCGTCGCCGCGCGGAACGCGACCCCGCCAAGATTCTCAAGGAATTGTCGGACCTGCGCATCGGCGCCCCCGTGGTCCACGAGTCCTATGGAGTCGGCCGCTACGTCGGGTTGCAGACCATGGACGTCGCCGGCTACACCGGCGAATTCCTGGTGCTCGAATATGCCGACGGCGACAAGCTGTACGTGCCCGTCCAGGCGCTGCACCTCGTTTCGCGCTACACCGGTGCGCCGGCGGAAACGGCACCGCTGCACAAGCTCGGCGGCGAACAGTGGCAGAAAGCCCGCCGCAAGGCGGCGCAGCGCATCCGCGACGTTGCGGCGGAACTGCTGGACCTGTACTCCCGGCGGGCCGCCCGCGAGGGCACGCGCATGGCATCCGGCGAAGCGGAATATCGGGCATTCCAGTCGGGATTTCGCTTCGAGGAGACCGCGGACCAGGCGACGGCCATCGATCAGGTACTGGGTGACCTGAATTCCGACAAGCCCATGGATCGCGTGATCTGCGGCGACGTGGGTTTCGGCAAAACAGAGGTCGCGTTGCGCGCTGCCTTCGTCGCCGTGCAGGCTGGCAAGCAGGTTGCCGTCCTGGTTCCCACCACCCTGCTGGCACAGCAGCATTTGACGACGTTCACGGACCGGTTTGCCGACTGGCCGGTGCGCGTCGAGAGCCTGTCACGCTTTCGCACCAACAAGGAGGCCGAGGGCGTCATCGCCGGGGTGGCGGCCGGATCGGTCGACATCGTCATCGCGACCCAACGACTCCTGCAGGGCAAGATCAAGTTCAAGGATTTGGGCCTCGTCGTGATCGACGAGGAACACCGCTTCGGGGTGCGTGACAAGGAGAAGCTCAAGGCGCTGCGCACGGAGGTCGATGTCCTCACCCTGACGGCCACGCCCATTCCGCGGACGCTCAACATGGCCATGGGCGGTTTGCGCGACCTTTCCCTCATCACCACGCCGCCGGCGGAACGGCTCGCTGTGAAGACCTTTGTGCTCGAATGGAACGAAACGGTCGTGCGCGAGGCCGCCATGCGCGAGATCCGACGCGGCGGACAGATATACTTCGTTCACAACACCATAGAGACCATCGAAAAGACCGCCCAGGCGATCCGCGAACTCGTTCCCGAGGCAATCGTCGCGGTCGGACACGGCCAGATGCGGGAACGTGAGCTCGAGCAGCTCATGTTGGACTTTTATCACAGGCGATTCAACGTTCTGGTGTGCACCACCATCATCGAAAGCGGCATCGACGTGCCGACCGCGAACACCATCATCATCGACCGCGCGGACCGCTTCGGTCTGGCCCAGATCCATCAATTGCGCGGGCGGGTCGGCCGCTCCCACCACCGCGCCTATGCCTATCTCATCACGCCCCCGCGCAAGGCCATGACCGCGGATGCCGTGAAACGCCTCGAAGCCCTCGAGTCGCTCGAGGAACTGGGGGCGGGGTTCACGTTGGCGACCCATGACCTTGAGATCCGGGGCGCGGGCGAGCTTCTGGGCGACGAACAGAGCGGTCAGATCCAGGAGATCGGCTACAACCTGTACATGGAGTTGCTGGAGCGCGCGGTGGCGGCGCTCAAATCGGGCAAGCCCGCGGACCTCGAGAAGCCGGCAGACGCCGGCCCCGAGGTGGAACTGCACCTGCCTGCGCTGATACCAGAGGACTACGTGCCCGACGTGCACCTGCGGCTGGTCCTCTACAAGCGGATCGCCAGCACGCAAACCCGCGAGGAACTGGACGAGATGAAGGCCGAGATGATCGACCGGTTCGGCCCCATGCCGCAGTACGCGGTGTCGTTGTTTCGCCTGGCGCAGATCAAGCTGCGGGCGGCAGAGCTCGGCATCCGCAAGATCGATGCCGGCGCAACCAGCGGGTACATCGTGTTCGAAGAACAGAACAAGATCGACGCCAAACGCGTCCTCAAACTGGTGCAGGGCAAGCCAAAGGACTACCGGCTCGATGGCCCTCTGAAGCTGCGGTTCACCCACGACGCGCGCACCGAGGAGAATCTGTTCACCCGCATAGAGATGCTGGTGGAACTTCTCGCCTGAACGCCGGGCTTCCTCCTTGAGGCCCGGTGTCGGGGCGTGGCGCTACTGGATCGCGCCGAGGAAGTCGCCCTTGCCGATTTCGACGCCGCTCTTGCGCAGAAGCGCATAGACCATGCTTTCATGGAAATAGAAATTAGGCAGCACGAAGTCGGTGACGTAGGCCAACGCCGTGAATTTCCACGCGCCATTCGGAAACTTGATCTCGATGGTGCGGCCCTCCGAGGCATTGACCTGGGCGGCCGTTACGGTCTTCAGGAAGTCGATGGTCCTGCCGATCCGCTGTTTCAGTTCGTCGAGCGTCGCCTCGGTGTCCTCGTGCTTCGGGATGTCGACTCCGGCCAGTCGGCCCGCGGCTCCCTTCGCGGTATCGCACGCGATCTGCACCTGCCGGACGAGCGGGTGCATGTCAGGCGAGAGCCGCAGCTGGGTCAGAACGGCGGAATCGTACTTTCTGGCGGCGGCATGCGCCGCGGCCTTGTCGAGGATCGCCGACAAGTTGGTGAGGCCCCGGCTCAGCGCCGGAATGGAAATTTCGTAGATAGTGATCGTCAAAATAGTTCTCCTTCGAGGGTGCCCACCCGGGCGGGTCGATACTGTAGCGAATGCAGCCCTGCGTGCCCATCCCGCCGCCGTAAATTTACTGCGATTGCTACAATGCCCTACCCTCATCCCTCCACGGAGGACGCATCATGCTGACCCATTCGGAAGCCTGCGAACGCAACAAGGGGCCCATTCTGGAAGTGCTGCGCACCTGTTTCGCCAGCACGGTCCAGGTGCTGGAAATCGGCAGCGGCACCGGACAACACGCGGTCCATTTCGCCGCGCAGTTGACGCATCTCACGTGGCATCCCACCGAGCGCCTCGAGTCGCTGCCCCCGCTCGCGGCGCGGGTACAAGCCGAAGGGGGACCCAACGTCAGGCCCCCCACCCTGCTGGACGTCCGACAGCCGGTTTGGCCGCTGCGCAGCACGGACGCGATGTTCACTGCCAATACGCTTCACATCATGTCGTGGCCGTCCGTCCAGGCCATGTTCCGTGGAATCGGAGGGACTTTGGACGCGGGCGGCATCCTGTGCATCTACGGGCCGTTTCGCTACGGCGGAGAATACACCTCGCCGAGCAACGAGGACTTCGACCGCATGCTCCGGGATCGAGATCCCGACTCCGGTCTGCGCGACATCGGCGCGGTGAGAGCGTTGGCGGCGGACATCGGGCTGGAGCTGGCGGAGGATCATGACCTGCCCGCCTATAACCGGCTGCTGGTGTTCGTCAAAGAGCCCGGTCGCGGGATCGGGAGCGCCGCCTAGCCTCCGCCCGCGACCGAACGATGAGCCCCGGTCAGTCCGCGATCGCGATCTTGTTGTTGACCGAACGCACACCGTCGGTGTCCTTGGCGAGCATTACCGCGAGATCTGCGGCGTCCCTCGTGGGCGCCTTGCCGCTCAGCCAAACGACACCCTGATTATCGGTGTCGACCTTGATGTCCGTGAGCGTCGCCATGTGCTTTGCGGCCAGCTTGGCCTTGACCTTGGTCGTGATGACCGAGTCCTTCACATAGGCCCCGGGATGCGACTTGTCCGAGTCCGGCTTGTAGTCATCTGCCATCGCCGTCGGCAGATAGACGGCTCCCATCACCACCAAAGCGGACAGTATCATCGTCTTCATGATTCACTCCTCATCGTATTCTGAACCTGACGCTCAAGCGTCTTTGCGGGGGGTGTAAGAAAATTTCTGGCCGGCCACCGAAGCCTGAAACATAAGACCTCCTTTCGCGATCGTGAAAACCGCCATTCCCTTGTAATATTCACCGCGCGTGACCGCGTCCTTCATCCCGCCGCTCACGCCGGCACCGCGGCCGTCGGTGCCCGCATTCGCTTCCGCGCTGGCGGTGACCGCCACCGCGCCGGCGTCGGCGCCGAACTCGAATGATCCCGACTCGAATTCATCGAGGGAACGCTTGTCCTGGAAGAAGATGATCTGGCTGTAGGCCTTGCCGCCGGCCTGCAGGCCCACGCTCACCTGATCCATCGTCACGTTCCCGGCCCATTTGCCGTTTACGTACACATGGCCCTTGCCCCGCGCGCCACCGACCACCAGTGCGCCCTCGCCCACCGTCGGGAACACTGCATAGGCATAGCTGTTGCCGAAGAATTTCGCGCTCTGGCCCGCATTCTTGAACAACGTGATGGTGTCGCGATAGCGGCCTTCGGCGGGGCGATCGGCATCCGCCGCATGTACCACCGGCACGGACAGCGCAAGCGCTGCGCAAAGCGCGAAGGCGCGAGTCATCGATTTCATGGTTCCGACCCCTGATTGTTAGGAGTCGTGACGATAGGCCGTCCGGTCGGAGCGGTCTGTAGGAGCTCAGGCAGACCTGCGGCGGCCTATTCCGACAGCCGGCCCGCGCGCGCGTCCCGCGCACGGGCCGTAAGCCCCGGGAAGGCCTAGCCCAGATTCTTGGCCGCGAATTCCCAGTTGATGAGCTTGTCGAGCACCGCGTTCACATGGTCCGCGCGCTTGTTCTGATAATCGAGGTAGTACGCATGCTCCCACACGTCGATCGTCAGCAGCGGTTTGACCCCCTGGGTCAGCGGCGTTTCGGCATTCGGCGTCTTGACGATCTTCAAGGTGCCCCCATCGCTGACGAGCCACCCCCAGCCGCTGCCAAACTGGGAAACTGCGGCGGCTGACAAATCCTTCTTGAGGGTCTCCACGCTGCCGAACGCCGCTTCGATCTTTTGTTTGAGCGCAGACGGCGGTTCACCACCGCCGTTCGGACGGAGGCTGTTCCAGTAAAAGGTGTGGTTCCAGATCTGCGCGGCATTGTTGAAGACGCCCGCCTTGTCCGCCTTCCCGGCGGTCGCGCTGACGATTTTCTCGAGCGGCAGGTCGGCGTACTCGGTCCCCGCGATCAACTTGTTGAGATTCTCGACGTAGGTTTTGTGATGCTTTCCGTAGTGGAAGCTGATCGTATTTGCGGAAATGACCGGATCGAGAGCGTTGTCGGCCCAGGGAAGCGGTGGCAATGTGATCATGGAGACTCCTTGGTTTTTTTGGGGTCCGCAAAGCGCCTGAATTGGTGCGTCGCCGGACCGACGATGATACAGGTTCGGACTCTGGTTTATCCATGCGCGAACGTCTGCAAGCATAGTCTAAACGGGATGGCGCGCCCGACCAGCGCCCCCCGCCCCGAGGCCCCGTAGGAACCCGCCGACGCCGGCGGCCGGCCCGGGGCTCACTCTGGCGCCCCCGTCGTTTTTCGGCGATAGTATCCGCATGAGAATGCTCAAAACCCTGACCCCGGCCACCCTCGGCATGCTGGCGTTCCTCGCCGCGTCCATCGGCAATGCGGCGCTCCCCGACATCTATCCCGCTCCGGCTCAAGCGTCGGCGGATTTGTCTGCCGCCCTGCGTACGGCGGCAGCCACCCACCGGCGCGTGATTCTCGACTTCGGCGGTAACTGGTGCCCGGACTGCCACGTACTGGACGGATATTTTCACGACGCGGCGAACCGGCCTCTGCTCGACGCCGGTTATGTCCTGGTGCATGTCAACATCGGCCGCCTGGATTCAAACGTCGAGCTCGCCGAGCGCTACGGGGTTCCGTTGCGGAAGGGCGTACCTGCGCTGGCCGTGCTCGACTCGGACGGCAGGCTGCTTTACAGTCAGAAAAGCGGAGAGTTCGAAGCCATGCGCGGCATGCACTCGGACGCCGTCACACGATTCCTGACGGCATGGAAGCCGTAAAAGTCCGGGAGTTTGTGCTCAGCTGATGATGGACTTGAACCGCTGAGTTCGGCTGGCCGCCGCCGTGGTGGCCGCGCGTTGCAGCAGCTTCTGCGCTTCCTCGGGGGGAAGCGCTCGGCTGAACAAAAACCCCTGCGCTTCCTGGCATTCGTGCTCCTGTAGAAACAGGAGCTGTGGAAAGCTCTCCACGCCTTCCGCGGTGACGTCCATCCGCAGCGAGCGTGACATGGCGATGATGGCCGCCGCAATGGCCCGGTCGTCGCTGCATTCTGTCAGGCTGGTCATGAAGGACTGATCAATCTTCAACCGGTCGACCGCGAAGTGACGCAGTCGTCCGAAGCTCGAGTATCCCGTACCGAAGTCGTCGATGGCGATCAGCACACCGAGTTCCTTCAACTGGCGGAGCGCGATTTCCGCCCAGGTTTCGTCGTGCATCACGACGGATTCGGTAATCTCCAACTCGAGCATGGCGGCCGGCAGCCCGGTCTCGGCGAGGATGGCGGCCACCGTGGCGGCGAAGTCCCTGAGAACGAACTGCTGGCCCGACACGTTCACGGCGATCCTCGCCATCGGTAACCCTTCGTCGAGCCACTGCCTGGCCTGACGGCAGGCCGTGCGCAGCACCCATTCCCCGATCGGCAGAATGAGTCCGGTTTCTTCGGCCACCGGTATGAATTCCGCCGGACCCACCTCCCCGAGGTCGTCGTTCCTCCAGCGCAGCAGCGCCTCCAATCCGGACACCGCCCCCGTGCTCACCTCGAATTGCGGTTGGTAGTGCAATGAAAACTCTCCGCGCTCGAGCGCACCGCGCAGTTTCGCCTCCAGGGTGAAGCGGTGCAGCGCGGCGTCGTTCATGGCTGCGTCGAAGAAGGCGAACGTTGCCGGACCCTTGCGCTTGGCGAAGTACATTGCAATGTCTGCGTTGCGCAGGAGCGTTTCCACGTCTGTTCCGTCCCCCGGATACAATGCGAGGCCGATGCTGGGCGTCACCACCACGGAATGTTCGGCGAGGCGCATCGGGGCCTGCAGATCGGCGATCACGCGGCTGGCGACCGCCGCGGCCTCCTCGGGTCCATCGATGCCCGGCACGATGGCGATGAACTCGTCGCCGCCCAGGCGTCCGATGTGATTGGACGGCGCGCCGGACGGATCGCGCAAGCTGCCGCGCAGGCGCGAGGCAACCACGCGCAGCAGCTCGTCTCCCACCGCATGTCCCAGCGTGTCGTTCACCCGCTTGAAATTGTCGAGATCGAGATACAGCAGCGCCAGTTTCCGGTGATTTACCTTGGCACCGGCGATGGCCGAATTCAGCCGGCTGCGGGCCTGCTCCCGATTGGGCAACCCGGTCAGCGGGTCGAAATACGCGAGCTTCACGATCCGATGTTCTGCGCGCCACTTGCTCGCCAGTGAAATCGTCATCTGCCGGATTTCGTGCGGATGAAACGGCTTCTGCAGGTAGGACAATTTTTCCTCGGGGGGAACCAGATTGCCGATGTGGGCGGGATCGACGTCCGAAAAGGCCGTGCACATGACGATCTCGATGGCCGGATCCATTTCGCGGATGCGTGACGCCGCCCAGACGCCGTCGGGTCCCGGCGGCATGCGCATGTCGAGGAATACAACCGCAAAGGGATCTTCGGCCGCCAGTGCGTCACGTACGGTCTCGACGGCTGACTGCGCGTCGCTGCAAAAAACCGGAGCGAACGAGGTGCTGCGGGTTGTCGTCTGCCGCATGGACCGGTCCGAGGCGCCATTCGTGAAGAGCCGCTCACGCAAGTTGCGAAATACGGCCGTTTCACCGCTCATGTCCGCCTCGACGAGGATCTCGCGGTAGGCATCGCGGATGGCGGTCTCATCGTCCGCGACGAGTACGCGTATTGCCGAAGGGTTGTGGTTTTCGTCAGATGGCATGCGGGATGGCCGGCTGGGTGAGAGGCAGCAGCAGATGCAGTGAGGCGCCGCGGCCTGGACCGTCGCTCGACGCCCAAATGCGACCACCGAGCGCCGTGATGGCATTTGCGCACCAGTGCAGGCCGATGCCGTAATTCGTTTCCCGCGATTTCGTCGAGAACCCTTGATCGAAGACGCGGCCGATATTTTCCTTGGAGATGCCGATTCCGTTGTCCTCGCAACGCAGATGCAGTTCCTCCATCGCTCCGCCCCGTACGATTTCTGCGGCGACCCGCAGGACACCCTTCTCCCGACCCGCCTCCCGAACCGCATCGGCCGCGTTGATGATGAGATTCTGCAGGACGAGATGAAGCACGGTGCGTGCCACCTGCACGACGCCGACGAGCCGCAGCGAATCGTCCGATTCGACGGTCAGCCGCTGCCTTGCAGCATCGGGTACGATCTCGAGCGACTGTGACACGAGGTCAGGCAGGCGCACGGCCTCGACGACATGCCCGTTGCGGGTCGAGCCCATGAGCTCGACGAGCGCGGTCTGCACCACGAGGGTCTGCCGCTGGGCGACGACCACGTCCGCCTGCGCCTCCTTCAGGATGGCGGCCAACTGCCGGCAGCCGAGCTGCAGATACTGTTCGAGATCGGCATAGCGCGCGGAGCCGCGCGGCTCCTGGGAGAGTTCGGCGACGGCGAACTCGACATCCGCCACCGGCGCATCGCGCAGGCGTTCGCCGAGACGTGCGAGCCGGACCCCCAACGGCGTCATGGCGTTGCCGATGTTGTGCAGCACACCCTTCGCGAGTTCGGCAAAGCCGGCCCGGAAGGACTGATCCACGAGCTGCCGACGGGACTCCGCGACACGCTCGACCATGCGGTCGAACTCGCGAGCCAGCACCCCGACCTCGTCGCGGACTTGCGAATTCAGCCGTGCCGTGAGGTCCGCCCCCTCGCCGATGGACACGGCGTGGCGCGTGACACGCGCCAGCGGCCCGAGCACGATGCGATTCAGCACGAAAACCAGCAGCAGCAGCGCCATCATGCCGGAGACGATGAGCAACGTGGACGCGTACGTCACGGCGGCCTGGCCACGCCCGGTGATTCTGCGCGGAATCTCCACCTTGAGGCTCATCAGCGGATGGCCATAAATGTCGAAGTACGGCCGGAACACCTGGGTGACGTCGTCGGTTTCGATCAGGCGGTCGCCGCCCGAGGAACTGCGATAGGGAATCATGGTGAGAGCGGCCTCCGCCTGAGTTCCGAGTCGGCGCAGCTGACTCTGCGTCATGAGCCTGCCGGCAATCACCATGCCGCGGGACGCCCCCGTACCCGACCCGTCGAGTATGGGTGCGCCCGCCACCATCATGATGCCGAGCGGCGTCCGCAGCAGCCCCACCGAACGTTCGTTCACCATCTGATCGCCGCGCCAGGGAAAATTCCCGGGCAATGCCATGCCGGCCCTGAAGCCGAGGTCGAGCGGTGCACCGGTTTCCAGGTTGCGGGCATAGGTCAAAATCAGGTTGCCGCGCGAGTCGACGATCATCAGGGTGTCGACCTGCAGCTGTTTCATCGCGACCGGTGTGATGTTGGTCCGGATGAATTCCGGGGACTGCCGCGCCGCGAACGCGTAGACATCCGCCCAGTTGCCCCAGTCGACAGCGGCCAATGCCAGGCTGTTGAGCGCGGAGGAGAGCATGTTGTCGACGCGCTTCATCGAGATTGTCGCGTCCTCCCGCTCTAGTTCCGCGAAACTCGGCATCAAGACTTTTTTCTCGATGCCGAGCTCCAACGCGATCAGAATCGCAAACAACAGCGCCAGCAGCGAAATCATTTTCGTGCGAACCTTCATTGGACCTAAATAGCAGGTCCGCGCGGCGTTTGGCCGTGCCTTCGTCGTATTTCAGGAGAACCCCTACGGGTTGATGCCACGGGCCTTGACGGCCGTCACGCCGGCCGGCCGCCGGGTGAGACCTGGATCACACCTGGCGACTAGAATCTCAGCGACAGGCACGACAAGCCGCCGTCCATCTTCTTGAACTCGCTCATGGCGAGCGGGAGCGGCTTGAGTCCCCGGGCTGTGATGGCGGCGCTCAACCCCGGATAGCCGTCCGGAACGAATACGTGGTCGTTGACGCGAACGCAGTTCGCCGCGTACGCCTCCGCAGGGGACACTTTGACGGCCCTGTCAAGTCCCTCGAACCCCAGCGCGTCGAGCTCGTGGTCAACGGCGGCGGCCACGACCCAGATGCCGTCGCCGAGAAATGCAACGCCGGTCTTCAAATGCAGCAGCGAGGCGCTCCCGCGGATGTCCAACAGGCTCGCGGTGAAACCGAGCGCTTCGAGGTGGGCACGCAGCTGTGTGGCACCCTGCAGGTTGGTCCGGGCCGAGACTCCAATGAGGAAATGACCGTCTGCGTCGCAGATGTCGCCGCCATCCACCGTACCGGGAGCTTCGATCGTGAGCACCCGCTCAAACCGCTCCGCAAGCGCCTCCCTCATCCCCGCGATCTCACCGGTCCGCGACGGCGCGCCGGGACGCGTGAGTATCGCACCGCGCGCGGTCACGATTGCAGTGTCCTCGACGAAGGTGCCGTCCGGAAAGCGTGCATCGGGCTCGAGACGGGTCAGCTCGAGGCCGCAGCGTACCAGCGCTTCACAATAAGCCCGGTGCTGTTGCAACGCGAGGCCGAAGTCCGGGGCACCATCCCGGGCGGACGTCAGCCCCGTGGCAAAGTTGGGTCCGGGGGGACGGACGATGGCGCGGCTGAGGGGCAACTACGACTCAAGCCGCCTGATTGCGACCGGATTGCTTGGCGAGTTTGAGGTGGCGCTGCGCCTTCTCGAGCAGGTTGCCGGGGTCGTCATCGGCGCCGGGAACGGCCGCACTGACGCCCACACTGATGCTGATGTAGCGCAGCACCGACGAGCGAGGATTGTGGATGCGCAGCTCCCGAACCCGCTCAGCCATGGTCTGGCCCAGTTGCATCGCTTGGTCGGCGGAGATGCCGGGGGCGAAAGCCGTCAAACTCCCGCCGTCGATGCGCGCCACGACGTCGCTGGACCGGCGCAGGCATCCCGAGACGCAATGCGAGACCCGCCGGATTGCCGAGTCTCCCGCGGCGCGGCCGAAGGTGTTGTTGTAGAGATCGAGCGCATCGATGTCGATGGCAAACACCGCGATGCTGCGGTTTTCGCGGCGCGCCACGGCCCAATCGCGCTTCAACAACTCCTCGAGATACGGCAGCGTATACAGGCCGGTCAGCCGGTCGTCGCGGATGGCAACCGACGTGGGCTGATGCGCGCCGCTCAGGGAGTCCCGCGTCAACTTGGGATCGATGCGCAGTCGCTCACCCGCATCGCGATGGTGGCCGGCAAAATGCGTCACCCGGCCTGCGGCGTCACGCAACGGAACGATGGTCATTTCGTTCCAGAACACACTCCCGTCCTTGCGATAGTTGCGCAGCAGCACGCGGCAGGTTTCGCCGCGGGCCATGGCGTCCTGCAGGCGCTGCCGGGCATCCTGATCGCGATCGTCGGACTGAAGCACGCGCAGATTCTTTCCCACCAATTCGGCCGCCGGATAGCCCGTCAGCGCCGCGAAACCGGGATTCACGTAGATCACCGGCTGTTCCGGCTGCAGAGCATCCACGAGCACCACGCCCTCGGGCGAACACTCGAGCAGACGCCGGTAGAAGTCCACGTCGAAATCCATCATGGCTCGCCGTCCGTGAGCACCAGCGGCGGCGGCGCCGACAACTCATCGATGCGTCTGACCGTCTCCCGCCAGCGCGGATCGGCCGCGAGGTTCACCGGCGGCTCGCCCCGCGCTCTCATGCGCACGAGCCGCGCCTGCGACGGCGCGCCGGCGAGCGTGGGTTTGAACTCACCGAGCACGCGCAGCACCGCCGCCCGGTCGTTGCAGATCGGCAGCACGTCGCACCCGGCGGCGTCGGCAAGCCGTGCCCGCTCGACCACGTCGCCGAACGCGGCGGCGCCCGCCATCGTCAGATCATCGGCAAAGACGCAGCCGTGAAAACCCAGTTCCCCCCGCAGGATATCGGTGATCCAGCGCCGCGAAAGACTGGCCGGAAGTGCGTCGACGGCGGGGTACACGACATGGGCGGCCATCACGCCGGCCAGATTGTCATTGATGAGCAGAGGATAGGGGCGGATATCCTCCTCCATGTCGACATAAGCGCGCCGGTCGACCGGCAACGCAACGTGTGAATCGGCGACGACGGCGCCATGACCGGGAAAATGTTTCGCGATGGCCGCCATGCCCGCATCCCGCATGCCCAGCACGTAGGCGGACGCCAGGGCGGCAACCCGGTCGGGATCCCGACCGAATGCGCGGTCACCGATGATCTCGCTGACGCCGTAGTCGAGATCGACGCAGGGGGCAAAACTGAAGTCGACGCCCACCGCCTTGAGTTCGCTCGCCATCACCCAGGCGATCGAGCGCGTCAGATTCAGCGCGTCGTGGCGGTCCTCCCCGAAATGGCGCCCGAGCGGACGCGACGCCGGGAGCCGGGTGAAGCCTTCGCGAAAGCGCTGCACACGACCGCCTTCGTGATCCACCGCGACGAGCAGGTGCGGGGTGCGAACGGCGCGGATGGCGGCCGTCAAAGCCGTCACCTGGTCCGGACTGCGGTAGTTGCGGGTGAACAGCAGCACGCTGCCGACCAGGGGATGTTTGAGCACCGCGAGGTCCTCGGAGGTCAGTTCCGGGCCCGCGATGTCGACCATGAGCGGTCCCAAGCTCATGCGCCTCGCTCGAACACTGCAATCGATTCGACGTGCGTCGTATGTGGAAACATGTCCATCACCCCTGCCCCGATCAATCGGTAACCTTGGGCATCCGCCAAAATCCCTGCATCCCGCGCCAAACTCCCTGGATGACAGGAAATATACACGACCCTCCTTGGCCGCCACTGTGCCATGCGTTCCAAGATTTCAGAGGCACCGGCCCGCGGAGGGTCCAATAGGACGAGATCATGGCGGTCCCGGGCCCAGTCACCCAACCCTGCGGGCTCGAACAGGTTCGCCACGTGAAATTCCGTATTGTGGATGGAGTTGCGGGCTGCATTGGCCTGCGCCTTCTCTACCAGGGCCGCGTCCCCCTCCACCCCGACCACCCTTCCCGCCCGCCGGGCCAGGCTCAAAGTGAAGTTCCCAAGCCCGCAAAACAAGTCGAGTACCGAATCGGCCGCGGTGGGTGCCAGGTATTCCAGGGCGGCGTTCACCATGGAAGCGTTCACTTCCCGGTTTACCTGTATGAAGTCCACCGGCCCGAATTCGAGGGTCACCCGGCCCTTGTCGATCGTGTAGGACAGAGGCGGATAGCCTTCCTGCAACGGCCGGACCGTGTCCAGACCACCGCTTTGGAGGTAGATCTGCACGGCATGGCGGGTGCCGAAGGCCGCGAGCTTCTCGAGATCTTGGGCAGTCGGGGGCTCTATCACCCGGAAGACCAGGGCGGCCGACGGCGCCGTGGCGCCCGGTTCTCCGACGCCCGCCACCCCGGGCTCCGCGGCGTCCCCCGCCGCGAACTCGACCTGCGGCACACTGTCACGCCGTGACAGGGTTTCCACCAGCGCGGCCAGGTCCTCCGGCAGGGTGGCGAAGCGGTCCGGCAGAATTTCGCATCGTTTCAGGTCCGCGATATACGGCTTGGCGCGCTCCCGAAAGCCGGCCAGCACCCGTCCCTTCTTTTGGACGTACTTCACTCCCAGCCGCGCGCGCCGCCGGTAACCCCATTCGGGTCCGCGCAGCGGCTCGAACACCCGCTGCGGCGTGATCCGACCAATCCGCTCGAGATTGTCGAGCAGTTGACGCTCCTTGGCCGCCAATTGCGCCGCCGGTTCCAGATGTTGCAGCGAACAGCCGCCGCAGACGCCAAAATGCGGGCACCGCGGCGTGACCCGGGTTGCAGACGCGCTCAGCACGTCGACCATGCCCGCCTCGTCGAACTGTCGACGGCGCTTGAACACCCGGAATCGCACGTGTTCGCCCGGCAACGCGCCCTCGATGAACACCGCCTTGCCGTCGACGCGTGCGATGCCCCGGCCATCATGCGCGAGGTCGATGACGTCCGCCTCCTGCACCTCCCCGAGCTTCAAACCTCGGGCCATGCCGCCAGGAACTCCTGCAGATGCGGCGCGGGCGAATCCTTCAGCAATTTGCGCACCCGGGCCGCCTCGGCGGCGTGTTCCGCCGCACTCAGATGGCCGCGCAGCAGTTGAAACCGCAGGAAGACGAGATAGGTGTTCAGCACGTCGGTTTCGCAGTAATCGCGGATTCGCGCGATGCCGCCCTCGCGATACACGTCCCACACCTGGGAGCCGTGCATGCCGATCTTGCCGGGAAACCCGAGAAGCGTCGCGACGTCCTCCAAACTGGCACGACCGCGTCCCTGGAATCCCGACAAGACGTCCATCAGATCGATGTGCCGCCAGTGAAAGCGGCTCAGATAATTGCTGTACCGGAAGCTCGAATCGCTGTCCCCCGTCTCCCAGTACCGGGACGCCGTCACACTGTGCAGCAGGCTGCGGTAATGGAGCACCGGCAGATCGAAGCCCGCGCCGTTCCATGACACGAGATCGGGGGTGTATTTGTCCAGACCGTCGAAGAAGCGCTCGATGAGGTCCTTCTCCGACGAGCCAGGATCTCCCAGACTCCACACCTTCAAGGCGTCGCGCGACCGCATCACGACGGAGATTGCCACCACCCGGTGCTGTTCATGGGAGAGGAAATCGCCGCCGGTCTCCTGGCGACGCTTGGTGAACATGATCTGCGCCACCTGTTCGTCGGACAGGTCGTGCAGGTCGTAAAGCCGGCGGCCCAGAACAGTGTCCGGCACGGTCTCGATGTCGAACACCAGGGTGTTCACCGCGCGCGCATCAGCACGGCGACCGCCACGACGAGTCCGGCCTCGTCGGTGAGAGTCACGTGACCCTCGCCGATGCCCAACCCGTCGCGGACCTTGGCGCCGCGCTCGGAATAAACGACCTCCGGTTTGCCCCAGGAATTCTGGACGATGCCGACGTCCCGGATCCAGATGCCGTGCGCAAAGCCGGTCCCCATCCCCTTGACGATCGCCTCTTTCGCGGCAAACCGCATGGCGAGGAAACGCACCGGACGGGCGGTGCGCGCGAGCTGGGCGCGTTCCTCGGGCATCAGCAGATGGTCGACGAAGCGTGGACCATATTTACCATGGACGTGCTCGATCCGGTCCACCTTGAGCACGTCGATTCCTATCCCGAAGATCATGAGCTCAACGCCGCGCCGCTCGCATCAGGCTCTTCATGTCCCGCACCGCCGTGGCCAGACCGTCGAAGAGGGCCCGCGCGACGATGGCATGACCGATGTTGAGCTCGACGATCTCCGGAAAGGCGGCGATGGGCTCAACGTTGTGGTAGTTGAGGCCATGGCCCGCGTTGACCGTCAGACCCAGCGAGGCGGCTAGCTTGGCGGCCGAGCGCAGACGCTCGAACTCCCGAGCCTGGGCGGCGCCGCGCGCCTCGGCATAGGCGCCGGTGTGCAATTCGATCACCGGTGCGCCGCTACGCCGCGCCGCCTCGATCTGGACGGCGTCGGGATCGATGAACAACGACACGCGGATGCCGGCCGAGCCCAGCTCGCGGCATGCGTCGGTCAGGCGGCCCAATTGACCGGCGACGTCGAGGCCGCCTTCGGTGGTGATTTCCTGGCGAGATTCGGGCACGAGACAGCAGTCCTGGGGCAGCACCCGCCGCGCGATGCCGATCATCTCGGGGGTCACCGCCATCTCGAGGTTCATTCGGGTTTGCAGCGCCTCGCGCATGCCGATCACGTCGCGGTCCTGGATGTGCCGGCGGTCCTCGCGCAGATGCAGCGTGATGCTGTCCGCGCCGGACTGTTCCGCGAGCAACGCCGCATGCATCGGATCAGGCTGCCGGCCCCGTCGTGCCTGGCGCAGCGTCGCAACATGATCGATGTTGACGCCGAGCGCTATTCCCGACCGCGCCGCCGCGAAGTCGCTCACGATTCCTCCCCGTACAGCGCCGGCGTTTTGAACTGGCGGCTCTGTTGATGGAGGGCTCGCATCACCCCACGCGATTTCAGCGCGCGGCCGTCCAGGCAGGTGTCGATCGCCGCCCGCAATACCCGCTTGGCATCGCGCAGCGAACGCTCATCGTCGAGCGCGTCGGCATCGAGATCGCGCAGCGAGCGGCCGTAAACAGCGCCAGGCGACTCGGCGACGCAGGGCTGCGGTCCCCGCTCGAGCGCAAACCGGTAATAGCGGTCCGGCGCAACCGGCGCGCCGTCGGACGTGCGCACGAGTTCCAACCCATACCCCAGATCATTGAGCAGTCGCTTCTCGAAAAGCCGCAGGGTCGCCTCCTCGCCAGCCCCCGAGCACAGGGCGTGAATACACGCGGCGTAGGACAGGAAGATCTCCGGATGGGCATCCCAGCGATGGGTGAGTTTCAACAGCAGCTCGTTGAGATAAAAGCCGCTCATCAGCCGCTCCTTGGGCATGCCGGTGAGCTCCCCATCCACCTCGGCGGTCAGCAGCGCGCATGCCTCGGTGCGGCCGGACCACGACATGAGAAGCCTTTGAAACGGCCGCAGCACCCCTCTCAAGGAGGATTTCGGTCCGCTGGCGCCGCGCGCGAACAGGCTGATGCGCCCATATTCCCCGGTGAACACCTCCACAATCCGGCTGGTGTCCCGGTACGAATACTGGTGCAACACGTATGCCGGTGCCAGCCACACCCGCCTGGCACTGTTGTTGGTGGGGTCTTTGATGGTATTGCCTCGTCTGCTCGTCCGGATTATAGGACTTCCCGCGGCTCATTACATTGCACGGCGGGGACGGCGCCGCCCTCGCGGGCGGCTGCGATCAAAGAGAATCGTAGCCGAACTGCCGCAGTGCCATTTCGCTGTCGGCCCAGTTCTCCTTGACCTTCACCCATAGCTCGAGATGCACCGACCGCTGCCACAGGTCGTTGAGTTCGATCCTGGCCATGCGCCCGATCTCCTTGAGGCGCTCGCCGCCCTGGCCGATGACGATCGCCTTTTGGCCGGCACGCTCCACCCAGATCACCGCGTTGATCATGATGCGGTTGTCCTCGTCGGCGAAACGTTCGATCTGTACGTTGATCCCGTAGGGGAGTTCCTCCCGCAGCTTCAGGGTGAGCTTTTCACGCACGACTTCCGCCGCGTGAAACGGCTCGTCGCGGTCCGTGAGCACATCTCCCGCAAACAGCGGCGGTGACAGGGGCAGCCGCGATCCGACGAGGCTGACCAGGCGCTCGAGGTTGTCCGATTCGAGCGCTGAGACCGGGACGATGCCGGATGCGGGAATCCGCTCGGTCATTTCCTCGAGGAAGGGCAGCAACTTCTCCTTCGGGAACACTCGATCGACCTTGTTGATCACGAGGAACAGCGGTTGCTTGAGACCGCGCACGCGTTCCCACACCCACAGGTCCTCCTCGGTGAACTGCATCGCCTCGATGACGAACAGGACGACGTCGGCATCCTGGGAGGACGAGATGGCCACCCGGTTCATGTATTGGTTCATGACGCGGCGCGTCGATTCGTGCAACCCCGGGGTATCGACGAGTACGAGCTGGGCTTCCGGTCGGGTTACCACTCCCAGAATGCGATGCCGCGTGGTCTGGGGTTTGGCGGTCACGATGGTGATCTTGCGGCCCACCAGCGCATTGACGAGCGTCGACTTGCCGACGTTCGGGCGGCCCACGATGGCGACGTGCCCCGCGCGGAATCCGGGGCCGCCGGCGGTCGAACCGCTGCCCGCGGCGCCCGCGGCGCTGTCCGGGGCTGCGCCGCCGGTCGCGGGCCCGCTCACGAGGGTTTCCGCGGGTTCGTGGTCCGCCCGTCCGGCGACCACCGCCCATCGGCCGGTCTTACCTCCGCGGGGAGCAGATCCAAAAGTTTGGTGGCCGCGAGTTGTTCCGCGCGCCGCCGGCTCGCGCCCTCGCCCACCGCCGCCACGCCGAAAATCGGCACTTCGCAGCTCACCGTGAACGATTGCGCATGCGCATCGCCGGTGACCGCGGTGAGCGTATACACCGGCAGCGCGAGACCATGCGCCTGCAGGGCCTCCTGCAGGCGGGTTTTGGGATCCTTGAGCAGATCGGCTGCGGGCAGCGTGGCAATTCGCGGCGCCAGGATGCGCTTGACCGCCCCCGCAGCCGCCTCGAACCCGGAATCCAAGAATATTGCACCCAAAATGGCCTCCAACGTATCCGCCAGTATCGAAGCCCGCCGAAAGCCACCCGATTTCAGTTCACCCGGTCCGAGCCGCAAATGTTCACCCAGACCCAGTTGTTGCGCAACCTGAGCCAGCGTGTCGCCGCTCACCAGGGTCGCGCGCAGCCGCGACAGGGCCCCTTCGTCGGCATCCGGATGCGCGTCGTAAAGCATGAGGGCGACGCTGCAGTTGAGAACGGAATCACCGAGGAATTCCAGGCGTTCATTGTGATTCGCGCCGGCGCTGCGGTGAGTGAGCGCCGCGTGGCACAGGGCCGGCTGCACGAACACGTAACCGAAGGAGCGTTCGACCCATCCGAGGATCTCGTCCGCTTTGCGGTGCGGAATCACTGCACCTTCACGGTCTTGTCGAAGTGCATCGACAGCGACACGTTCGCGATGTAGGGCGCCGCCTCGTCGTATGCCACATGCATGGAAACGACCCCGTCATCCTTGACTATTTCGACTTCCTTGGGCTCGACGGCGGAGATGTCCTCGATCTGCCAGTGTTTTTCCAGCGAGCGGCGAATCGCGCCAAGATCCACATTGTCGCTCTTGAACTCCCCGGCGGTCGCTTCCAGGCTGCGTGAGACTTTCATGTAGTTGAGGTACAGGGGTACCAGGCGCAGGCCCGCATAGGCGATGACACCCACCATGCCGAGGATGAACAGTGCCCCGATAAACGTCATCCCACGCTGCTGCCGGCGCATGACGGCCGGCCGCGGACACTGCCGCCGGCCATTGAACGGATTCAGGCTCATATATCCTCCCTAACCAGCCTGCTATTGAATCGCACTTCCGATCCGCCTCCAGAGAGGTCCGTCACGAGTATCGAGATTAAGCCAGATTCGGACCGCCTTACCCACCAAATTTTCCTCCGGAACGTATCCGGGGGCATCCGGCTCGTCGGTCCAACGGCTATCCTTGCTGTTGTTGCGGTTGTCGCCCATGAAGAAATAATGCTTGGCGGGCACCACCCACTCCCCCTCCCGTGCGCCGCCGTGGGCGAACATGATCAGGTGGCGCTTCGATCCCAGCGTCTCCGTCGCCGTCGGCGCGCCCACATAGTTCCACTGGTCTTGTTTTGGGCCCGAATAGACCGCACCGGGTACCTGCGGCTGCGCGACGTCGTTCACGTATAACTGGTTGTTGGCATCCACGCGAATGCGATCCCCTGGCAGACCGACCAACCGCTTGATGTAGTTGATCTTCGGATTGGGAGGCAGGCGGAACACGATCACATCGCCGCGCTGCGGGCTTCCGGTCGGCACCACCAGCGTGTTCGAGACGGGCAGCCGGAGGCCGTACGAAAACTTGCTCACGAAGATGAAGTCCCCGTCGAAAAGCGTCGGCATCATGGAGTCGGACGGGATGCGGAACGGCTCGAACAGGAATGATCGAATCACCAGCACGAGCAGGATGACCGGGAAGAACGAGCGGGCGTACTCGACGGCGATGGGTTCGCGGACCCGCTCGGCCGGTGTGCCCGCCGAGGCTGCGGCCCGCTCGCGGCGTCCGGAGAAAAACAGCCGGTCGAACGCCCAGATGGCGCCGGAGACGCCGCCCACCACCACCAGCATCAGGCTGAAATCCACCGCCTCATAGCGGAACAGCCGCCACAGCATAGCGACGGAGAGCCCCACGAGCACATAGCCCGCGATCTTCGGCAGCAGGGGCTCATCGACGCTGGTCGCTCCGGGGTCGCGCTGCGGCCGGAGAAACCAGCCGTCGACGAGGATCACCAGGACGCAAACCAGGCTCGCGCACAACAAACCGACGAAAATCGCATCACCGTCGCTCACGGAATACTCCCCACTTGGTGCATAGACTCAATTCCCCCTTGTTCGCCGCGCATCAGCTGGATTTCTTGCCGACTTGCAGCACGGCCAGGAACGCTTCCTGGGGAATTTCGACCTGGCCGACCTGTTTCATGCGCTTTTTGCCGGCCTTCTGCTTCTCGAGCAGCTTTTTCTTGCGCGTGATGTCCCCGCCGTAACACTTGGCGAGCACGTTCTTGCGGATGGCTTTGACGCTGGCCCTCGCGATGATGTGGGCGCCGATCGCCGCCTGCACCGCGATGTCGAACATCTGGCGCGGAATGAGTTCCTGCATCTTGTCGACCAGGTCGCGGCCCCGCTGGTACGAATTGTCCCGATGGACGATGAGCGACAGCGCGTCGACCGGGTCGCCGTTGATCAGCACGTCGAGCTTGACGAGAGGCGCCGCCTGGAAGTGGCTGAATTCATAATCGAAGGACGCATAACCGCGGCTCGCCGATTTTAGGCGGTCGAAGAAATCGAGCACGACCTCCGCGAGCGGGAGCGCATATTGCAGCGATACCTGGCTGCCCAGAAACAGCATTTTCTTCTGCACGCCGCGCTTCTCGCTGCACAGCGTGAGCACGGCGCCGACATGTTCCGGCGGCACGAGGATGTTCGCCGTGATGATGGGTTCGCGCAGCTCCGAAATTCGATCCTGTGGCGGCAGTTTCGTCGGATTGTCGACGTTGATCACCGAGCCGTCCGTCAGGAGCACCTCATAGATCACCGTCGGGGCGCTGGTGATGAGGTCGAGGTTGTATTCGCGCTCGAGACGTTCCTGCACGATGTCCATGTGCAGCAGGCCGAGGAACCCGCAGCGGAAACCGAACCCCAGCGCGGTCGAGACCTCGGGCTCGAAGTGCAGCGCCGAGTCGTTGAGTTTGAGCTTCTTCAAGGCCTCGCGAAACTGTTCGTAATCATCCGAACTGACCGGAAACAGACCCGCGAAAACGCGCGGCTGGACCTGTTTGAAACCCGCGAGCGGCGCCTGGGCCGGATTCGCATCGAGGGTGATCGTGTCGCCGACCGGTGCGCCGTCGATTTCCCTGATGCCCGCGACCACGAAGCCG
>Ga0182030_10001747_pt1 | contig 45267 bp, 48 predicted proteins | sample 812S3MmetaG_FD_121299 | JGI IMG/M metagenome (GOLD analysis project Ga0182030, IMG submission 121299) | Permafrost microbial communities from Stordalen Mire, Sweden - 812S3M metaG (Illumina Assembly) | ecosystem: Environmental > Terrestrial > Soil > Wetlands > Permafrost | place: Sweden...
CTTACACATTGGAGTAATAATCATGGCTGTAACTATGCGTCAAATGTTGGAAGCTGGCGTCCATTTCGGACACCAAACCCGTTTCTGGAATCCCAAGATGGCTCCGTACATCTTCGGTCATCGTAACAAGATCCACATCATCAATTTGGAAAAAACCGTCGTTATGTTTAACGATGCGTTGAAGCAAATAAGCAAGCTGGCTGCAAAAAAGGGAACAATCCTGTTCGTTGCGACCAAGCGTCAGGCACGCGAAATCATCCGTGAAGAAGCGATTCGTTCGGGTTCGCCCTATGTTGATTATCGTTGGTTGGGCGGCATGCTGACCAATTTCAAAACCGTGCAGCAATCCATCAAGCGTCTGCGCGAACTGGAAGCAATCGTTGCCGATGGCAGCATCGACAAAGTATCGAAAAAAGAAGGGCTGATATTGCGCCGTGAGTTGGAAAAACTTGAGCGTAGCCTGGGTGGCATCAAGGATCTGCAAGGTTTGCCATCGGCGATTTTTGTGATCGACGTGGGCTACCAAAAGGGCACTGTAACTGAAGCGCAAAAGTTGGGTATTCCTGTAATCGGCATTGTGGATACAAATCACAGCCCGCTGGGAGTTGATTATGTGATTCCGGGCAATGACGATTCAAGTCAGGCGATACGTTTGTATGCACGTGGCGTCGCAGATGCAATTCTGGAAGGTCGAGCTCAAGCGTTGACCGAGTTGACGGAACAAGTCGAAGCGGCTGCTGCGTAAGCAACCTCTCTACGACTAAGGGGCGCAAGCCCCTTTTTTTACAAATAATGAATGTTTAGGAGTGCAATATGGCGGAAATTACCGCAGGAATGGTTAAAGAATTGCGTGAGGCTACCGGCCTCGGCATGATGGATTGTAAAAAGGCGCTAACAGAAACCAATGGCGACTTTAAAGCGGCTGAAGAACTGCTCAGAATCAAGAGTGGCGCAAAGGCAAGCAAGGCGGCATCCCGTGTGACTGCCGAAGGAGTGGTCAGTGCTTTCATCACGCCCGATGGCAAAGCCGGTGCTGTGGCGGAAATCAACTGTGAGACAGATTTTGTTGCAAAGAACGATGACTTCGTGGCATTTTCCAAAAAAGTTGCCGAGATTGTTGCGAAAAACAATCCCGCCGATATTGACGCATTGCTGGCTCTGCCGGGTGATGCGGGTACCGTTGAAGAAACACGCAAGGCGTTGGTGATGAAGCTGGGCGAAAATGTAACCATCCGCCGTTTTGAGCGCTACGAGACTTCAACCGGTAAGCTTTCCAGTTACCTGCATGGCAGCAAGATCGGCGTGCTGATTCATTATAACGGCGCAGATGAGACACTGGGACGTGACCTGTCTATGCACATTGCGGCAAGCAAACCCAAGTCAATTGATGCTTCCGGCGTGAATCCGGAAGATATCGCCACAGAGCGTCGTATCGCAATCGAAAAAGCACGCGAAGCCGGTAAGCCGGACGCCATGCTGGAAAAGATTGCCGAAGGTTCTGTACAAAAATTCCTCAAAGATGTGACACTGCTCGGCCAAGTATTCGTTAAGGCGGAAGATGGCAAACAGACTGTGGAACAACTCTTGAAGAGCAAAGGCGCAGTCGTGAATGCTTTCCAGATGTTCATCGTGGGCGAAGGCATCGAGAAAAAGGTTGAAGATTACGCTGCTGAAGTTGCTGCAACCATTGCCGCCATCAAGAAAGACTAAAGAAAGATTAAGCATATGTCCAACGCCCCTGCCTACAAACGTATTCTGCTCAAACTATCCGGCGAAGCATTGATGGGTGATGACAGTTACGGTATCAACCGTACCGTTATCGAACGAATAGTGGCGGAGATTGCGGAAGTAGTGGGTTTGGGCGTACAAGTGGCGATTGTTATCGGCGGTGGCAATATCTTTCGCGGCGTGGCTCCGGCCGCTGCCGGGATGGATCGCGCGACTGCCGATTACATGGGAATGCTGGCAACGGTGATGAACGCGATGGCGCTGCAAGATGCCATGACGCGCACAGGGGTGTCTTGCCGTGTACAGTCGGCGCTTAATTTGGAGCAGGTAGCCGAGCCATTTATTCGCGGTAAGGCTTTGCGTTACTTGGAAGAAGGCAAAGTAGTGATCTTTGCGGCGGGGATCGGCAGCCCGTTTTTTACCACCGATACTGCAGCCGCTTTGCGCGGTGTGGAAATGGATGCTGATGTTGTCATCAAAGCAACCAAGGTGGATGGTGTCTATACCGCGGATCCGAAGAAAGATCCTAAAGCGGTTCGTTACCAAAAAGTAAGCGTAGATGAGGCGATAAGTAAGGATTTAAAAGTGATGGATGCGACTGCCTTGACTTTATGTCGCGATCAGAAGCTTCCAATTATTGTATTTAGTATCTTCAAGTCTGGTGCATTAAAGCGTGTGGTGACCGGAGAAGACGAAGGTACCTTGGTTCATTGCGATTGATGAGGATTGAAGATGATTGCTGACATCAAAAAAAACGTAGAGCAGAAAATGATCAAGTCGCTGGAAGCGCTCAAAGCAGACTTCGGTAAAGTTCGTACAGGCCGTGCGCATACGGGAATATTGGATCATGTCACCGTGGATTATTACGGCAGTCCAACGCTGATTTCACAGGTCGCCAATGTGACCCTGATCGATGCGCGCACGATTGGTGTGCAGCCTTGGGAAAAAAAGATGGTATCGCTGGTGGAAAAAGCGATACGTGATGCCGACTTGGGTTTGAATCCTTCCACGAACGGGGATTTGATTCGTGTGCCGATGCCGATGCTGACTGAAGAGCGTCGCCGTGACCTGATTAAAGTAGTTCGTACAGAAACTGAAAATGCCAAAATTGCCGTGCGCAATATACGTCGTGATGCCAATGAGCAATTGAAAAAACTGCTTAAAGATAAAGAAGTCGGCGAGGACGAAGAGCGTCGCGCGCAAGATGACGTGCAAAAACTGACTGATCGGTTTGTAACCGAGATCGACAAGTCGCTGCAAGCCAAAGAAGCAGACTTGTTGGCTGTTTAATCATCAAGGTGCCTCTCATATTGAGGGTGAAAGTGCTGGCAAATGGCGCTATTTAGAAGTTCGACACGCACCATCCCTACATCTCCCGATGTTCCGCGCCATATTGCTATCATCATGGATGGCAATGGACGTTGGGCCAAGCAACGCTTGCTTCCCCGTATTGCGGGTCATCAACGCGGTGTCGAGACGGTCAGGGAAATGGTAAAAGCCTGCCTCAATCTTGGTGTTGAGTATTTAACTCTGTTTGCTTTCAGCAGTGAAAATTGGCGTCGCCCGCAGGAAGAGGTTTCTTTCCTGATGCAGTTATTTCTGAAAATGCTGGAACGGGAAGTGGGCAAATTGCATGAAAATAATGTGCGTCTGAAAATCATTGGCGATCTCAGTCGCTTCGATGAGCAACTCAGGCAATACATAACATATGCAGAACAATTAACATTGGCTAATGACGGGCTGACACTCACGATTGCAGCGAACTACGGCGGGCGTTGGGACATCATACATGCGGTGGAAGGTTTGTGGAAATCCCATCCCGAGATACAGGGCAGCTTCCGGGAAGAAGATTTGGAGCCGTATTTGTCCATGCACTATGCGCCGGAACCGGATTTGTTTATTCGTACCGGCGGCGAGCAGCGTATTAGTAATTTTTTGCTTTGGCAATTGGCTTATACGGAGTTGTATTTTACTGACACACTATGGCCGGCATTTGATCGTGTCGCATTGGATGCCGCAATAACATCTTACCAAAACCGCGAGCGGCGCTTCGGACGCACGAGCGAGCAACTTACCGAAGATCCATCCAATGCTTAAGCAACGCATTATTACTGCAATCATTTTGTTTGTTTGTTTTCTTGCGGCAGTCTTCACTTTGCCGGCATTGGGATGGACTATTCTGGTTGCCCTGATCGTTTGGCAAGGGGCTACAGAATGGGCACGCCTGTCCAATTTAACGGGTTCTACGGTTATCATCTACAGTTCCATCACTTTGTTTTTAACGCTAGTAATGCTCTGGATCGACGCCAGAGGAGTAACACAAAACATTCCATCGTTACACGCGTTTTGGTATATCGCTTCAGTATTATTTTGGGTGGTGTTCGTTCCAGCCTGGATGATTTTGGGTTGGCACCCTAGAAATCGTTGGATTATGGCTTTGGTTGGCTGGATAGTGTTAATTCCAACAGGATTGGCGATGCTTGATTTACGCAGTGTCAGTCCGTGGCTATTGCTGGGTGTTATGTTTGTGGTTTGGCTAGCCGACACAGCGGCCTATTTTACAGGCAGAAAATTTGGCAAACATAAACTAGCTCCGTCGATCAGCCCGGGAAAAACGTGGGAAGGTGTTGTCGGCGCGTTGGTGTTTGTCACCATTTATGTGTCGGCAATAGGTTGGGGGACAGGGTTGATCAAAACTTATCTTGTATTTGCTGCTGCCATCATCATTTCATGGTTCTGGGTTGCACTGTCAGTCACTGGGGACTTATTCGAGTCGGCGATCAAGCGTCAGGCAGGCGTAAAAGATAGCGGAACTTTATTGCCGGGACACGGGGGGTTGCTGGATCGAATTGATGCGCTGACTTCGACATTGCCATTTGTCGCGCTTGTGTTAGTCTTTCAGAAACTTGCATGAACCAGAAATCAAATTTGAACACGATACAACACCTTACTATACTTGGTTCCACTGGCAGTATAGGCAAGAGCACGCTTGATGTAGTCGCACGTCATCCGGACAAATATGAAATTTATGCGCTCACGGCTAATCAACAAGATGAATTGCTATATGAGCAATGCACTATCTTCAACCCTAAATTTGCGGTCATATTGAATGAACAGGCACACAGCCGACTTGCTCAACGGATTGCCGCATCCGGTTTAAGTACGAAAGTGTTATTCGGCATTGAAGCGCTTGAGCAGGTTGCAAGCGCCCCCGACGTGGATGTTGTCATGGCGGCAATCGTCGGTGCGGCCGGATTGCGACCGACTATGGCTGCCGCGTACGCGGGTAAGCGTATTTTGTTGGCAAACAAAGAAACACTGGTGATGGCGGGGCGCATCTTTATGGATGCAGTACGTCAAAGCGGTAGCGTTCTGCTGCCCATCGACAGTGAACATAACGCCATATTTCAGGCGTTACCCAATCAATACGCGGGAAATATGTCTGTCTCCGGTGTGAGCAAAATTTTGCTTACAGCATCGGGTGGCCCTTTCCGCAATACTGCACTGGCCGATTTGCAGCATGTGACACCTGATCAAGCCTGCGCTCATCCAAATTGGAGCATGGGGAGAAAAATATCGGTCGACTCTGCCACGATGATGAACAAAGGGTTGGAAGTTATTGAAGCGCATTGGTTGTTCAATGCACATGCGGATGCTATTCAAGTTGTGATACACCCGCAAAGCGTGATCCATTCGATGGTGCAATACGTGGATGGTTCAGTTCTGGCGCAACTGGGTAACCCGGATATGCGCACGCCGATCGCTTTTGGATTAGCGTATCCAAAGCGGATTGATGCCGGCGTAGCTCCATTGGACTTGTTCAAAATCGCCAGACTTGATTTCGTCGCTCCGGACTTTGAACGCTTCCCCTGTCTTTCTTTGGCATACCGCGCATTGCGTGCGGGGGGTACTGCTCCCGCGCTGATGAATGCCGCGAATGAAGTTGCGGTTGATGCCTTTCTTGGCAAGCGAATTAGATTTCTCGATATTCCACGTTTGATCGGAGATGTATTGGATAAGCTAAGCTGTGTTAATGTGAACGCTTTGGAAGATGTGTTGCAGGCAGATACGCAAGCACGTATTGCTGCACAAAAATGGATTTCGCGCTTATGACCGTATTGGCATTTCTCGTTGCTATCGTCGTGTTGGTTCTAATACACGAACTGGGACATTATTGGGTTGCCCTCCTGTGCAACGTAAAAGTTCTTAAATTCTCTTTGGGATTCGGTAAAGCGATTTATGTAAAGCGCTTTGGCGAGGGAGAAACCGATTGGGTCGTTTCGATGATTCCTTTGGGCGGCTATGTCAAAATGCTGGACGAACGCGAAGGCGAAGTGGCCCCCGATGAATTGGATAGGGCATTTAACCGCCAGCCAGTCTTGAAGCGTATCGCCATTGTGGTTGCAGGCCCGATTGCCAATCTTGTGCTGGCCATCCTATTGTATTTCGCTTTGTTTATTCATGGTGTTCCAGGAGCGAAGCCGATTCTTGGCGAGGTTGTTCCGGCAACACCGGCAGCCGCGGCACAACTCCATGCGCAGGAAACAATTATCAGTATTAACGGGCAAGTCACGCCGAGTTGGCAAGACGTGCGTTGGACATTGCTTGATCTTGTCTTGCAACAGCGACCGGCAAATTTGGAATTGCGCAACACCGATGGAACGTCGGTTTTCCGGGTATTGGAAACGAGCTCTTTGACCGCAGCCGATTTAGATGGTGATTTTATCCAAAAGCTGGGCCTGCAACCTTATCAACCGCCCATTTATCCAGTCATTGATAAACTTACTGCTGGCGGGGCGGCACAACGTGCCGGATTGCAATCCAAAGACAAGATTTTGAGCGTAAATGGTCAAGCTATACCTTTGTGGGAAGACTTTGTGTCCGTGGTACGAGGGCACCCGGGCAGCATGCTGAGTATTGAAGTTGAGCGCGCCGGAAATGTGCAAACATTGAACATTACGCCCGATTCAGTCACAGAGGTGGGCAAGCAAATTGGCAGAATCGGCGCCGCTCCGCTCATTGATCGCGCCGCCTTTGATAAACTGCTGACGGAAGTACATTACGCGCCCTTGGCAGCTTTAAAAGAGGCAGTTCGCAAAACTTGGGAAACTTCGGCTGTCAGCGTAAAAATGATGTGGAAAATGGTGATAGGAGAAGTCTCTCTCAAGAACTTAAGCGGGCCGATTTCGATTGCGGACTATGCCGGACAATCCGCACAAATGGGGCTAGGACCCTATCTGGATTTTTTAGCCCTGATCAGCATTAGTCTCGGTGTGTTGAATTTACTTCCCATCCCCTTATTGGATGGTGGCCATTTGCTGTATTATACGGTCGAATTAATTAAGGGCAGCCCGGTATCCGAAAAGATTTGGGAGGCCGGGCAGAATATAGGCATTGCATTATTGGCTACCATGATGGCTTTTGCGTTGTATAACGACATAAGCCGCCTGTTTTTAGGTTGAGAAATTAATGGATTTTAAGAAACTGGTGGGGTTGATCCCACTGCTGTATGTTACGTCTGTATGGGCGATCACACCTTTCGTCATCAAGGATATCCGCGTTGAGGGCATCCAACGTACCGAACCGGGTACTGTGTTTAGCTATCTGCCGGTAAAAGTCGGAGACACACTGAATGACGATCAGGCATCGGCAGCCGTTCATGCTTTGTTCTCAACAGGCTTCTTTAAGGATGTCAGTCTTAAAACCGATAAAGGCGTCCTGGTTGTGACGGTGATTGAACGTCCATCAATTGCCAGCGTGGACATAGACGGGGTAAAAGATTTTCCGAAAGATCAATTACGCGATAACTTAAAGCAAATCGGGTTGGCCGAAGGGCGGATTTTTGACAAGTCCGCGTTGGATAAAGCCGAGCAGGAATTAAAGCGCCAGTATGTCGCGCGCGGGAAATACGCTGTTTCGGTGAAGACTACAGTAAAAGATTTGGAACGCAACCGTGTGTCGGTGACTTTCAATGTGGTTGAGGGCGAGACATCCAAAATCCAAAAAATCAACATCGTGGGTAACGAGGCTTTCAGTGAAAAAGAATTACTCGACATGATGAAGCTTAGTACGCCGGACTGGGCGAGTTGGATCAGCAAAAATGATCAATACTCAAAACAAAAATTATCCGGCGATATGGAAACCATACGCACGTTTTATCTTGATTCTGGCTATATGGAGTTTTCGATTGTCTCCACACAGGTTTCTATTTCTCCCGATAAAAAAGATATCTTCATCACGCTGAATATTTCCGAAGGGCCGAGATACACCATTTCAGGAATACAGGTCACAGGGCCGCAAACAGTTTTTACGCATGATCAGATTCGTAAGCTTATCAGCATTAAAAAAGGTGATATTTTTTCCCGCAAAGCGGTTACCGCTTCTACCCAAAAAATTACCGAGCGCTTCGGCGATGAAGGTTACGCTTTCGCAAATGTCAATGCAGCGCCTGAAATCAATAAAGAAAAACATGAAGTCGGATTTACTTTTATCGTCGATCCGCTTCAACGTGTGTACATAAGACGAATCAATATATCCGGCAATACCAAAACCCGGGATGAAGTTATCCGCCGAGAGTTCAGGCAAATGGAGGGGGGCTGGTATGCGACGGAAAAAATAAAGACTTCAAAAAAACGTGTTGATCGTTTAGGCTTCTTTGGCTCGGTGAATGTGGATAGTGTGCCCGTTCCGGGAACCAAAGATCAAATGGATCTGAACGTTGTCGTTGAGGAAAAATCGACAGGTAATCTTTCGCTGGGGGCAGGTATAAGCAGTAGTGAAGGTTTGGTATTGATGGCAGGGGTTTCTCAAAGCAACTTTTTTGGTACCGGGAATACACTTTCCACGCAAATCAACACCAGCCAGACCAATCAGACTCTTTCCGTTTCTTATACTAATCCATACTATACGGACGACGGTATCAGTCGAGGTTTTGATGTTTACAAGCGCCGAACAAATGCAACTCTGATTGCTGTAAGCCAATACACGTCTGACAGTATTGGGGCCGGGGTACGCTTTGCCGTTCCAATACAAGAAGAACAATATATTCATTATGGAGCCAGTGTTGATCAGACAGGTATTGGTCTAACGCCGTTGAGTCCGACACGCTTTATCACATACATAAATACTTATGGATATACCACCGACAATCTTATTGGTACTGTAGGGTGGAGCCGTGATACTCGGGATAGCGCGATTTATACCACTGAAGGAACCGTGCAGCGGGCTTCAACTGAGATAACTATACCGGATGTTTCCAGTCAGCAATATTACAAATTTACCTATCAACACCAATGGTTTCATCCGGTCAGCAGGGGAGTTACGCTGATGTTGAATGGCGAACTTGATTATGCGGATGGTTATGGTGGACAGATATTGCCGTTCTTCAAGAATTACTATGCCGGTGGTGTGGGGACGGTGCGGGGTTATCAACCCAGCTCTTTGGGGCCGCGCGATATCAACGACAACTCTCTCGGTGGCAATGAGAGAATAATAACTAATGCAGAACTGCTATTCCCGATGCCCGGCTTGGACAAAGATACCTCTGTCAGATTAAGCGCGTTTCTTGATGGCGGTGCTATATATGACAAAGATGAAGTATCGGCAGTACCCGCTTCGACCGGTATGCGTTATTCTACCGGTGTGGCAATAACTTGGGTTTCGCCAGTCGGTCCGCTAAAATTAAGTTATGGTGTCGCCCTGGCTCCGCAAATACAAGATAAATTGCAACGTTTCCAGTTTACTTTAGGTACATTGTTCTAAATGGCACAATATGGAAAGATGGCTATACGAGGAGGCGCTATGAAAAGTATCCTGAGTGCGGGTTTTTTGTTGATAGTTTCTTTTTCAGTTGCTTATGCAGCGGATTTCCGTGTGGGCGTGGTTAATACCGAACGTATTTTGCGGGAGTCGGTACCGGCGGTTAAAGCCGAAAAAAAGATTGAAAAAGAATTTGCTGCCCGCGACGAAGAAATCAAGCAAATGGTGAAGCAGGCTAAAGATATTCAGGCTGCATTGGAAAAAGATAGTAGTAAGGCAGCAGATGCTGAACAACGTAGCAAAGAACGTGAATTGGCTAACCTGAATGTCAATCTTCAGCGCTTGCAACGCGAGTTCCGTGAAGATTTGAACCTGCGCAAAAACGAAGAACTGGCTCAAGTATTGGCTCGTGCAGACAAGGCAATTCAGGCAATCGCGGAAAAAGAAAAATTCGATTTGATTTTGCAGGAAGCCGTATATCGTAATCCTCAAATTGATATCACGGAAAAGGTTTTACAGTACTTGGCCAACGAGAAGAACGACAAATAGAGAAAGGTTTTTGATGAGTTTAGTTTCTTATCATTTGTCGGAAATCGTGTCGCGTTTTGGCGGACATGTTGAAGGAGATGATTCTGTAGCGGTTAATCAGGTCGCGACACTTGACCACGCAACAAGCGGCCAAATTGCCTTTCTGACAAACTCGAAGTATCGCAAGCAACTTGAATCGACTCATGCCTCGGCCGTAATCGTTGCAGAGTCTGATGTAGATGCGACTACGCTGCCCCGTATTGTTTGTGAAAATCCATATTCGTATTTTGCCAAACTGTCTACTTTCCTCAATCCACTTCCCGCAGTGAAAGCAGGTATTCATTCCAGTGCAGTAGTCGGGAATGGCGCAAAGATTTCTCCCGGTGCGCAAATTGATGAATTTGTATCGATAGGAGAGGGCGCAATAATTGGTAGCGGTAGTGTCATTATGGCGGGGTGTTCTATTGGTGCGAATACAGCCATAGGTGAGAATACCCGGCTTTATCCTCGTGTAGTGGTATATCACAATTGCTTGGTTGGAAATAACGTCATCATTCACTCCGGCGTAGTAATCGGTGCGGATGGCTTTGGCTTTGCCATGGAAAATAATGCTTGGCTTAAAATTCCCCAAATCGGTCGCGCAATCATTGGGAATGATGTCGAAATTGGTGCAAACACTACCATTGATCGCGGTGCATTAGATAACACAGTGATCGAGGATGGGGTTAAGCTTGATAACCTGATTCAGATCGCGCACAACGTGCGTATTGGTTCACATACTGTCATTGCCGGATGCGCAGGTATTGCAGGAAGTACAACTGTTGGCAGCTACTGTCAAATTGGTGGCAGTGCAGGTATTGTGGGGCATGTGAACATCGCAGACGGTGTGGTAATTTCCCCATTCACCATGATCAGCAAATCTTTACGTGAAAAAGGCACTTACAGTGGTATGAATCCATTTAGCGAAAAAGATAAATGGATGAAAAATACTGCGCACTTGCGTCATTTAGACGAAATGGCGACTCGTATCAAAAATTTGGAAAAAGAATTAGAAGCTTTGAACAGGAGAGAATGATGAGTTCACAAATGGACATCAACGAGATTTTGAAACTGCTACCACACCGCTATCCTTTTTTATTGATAGATCGTGTTTTGTCCTATGAACCAGGCAAGGAGATCGTCGCATTAAAGAACGTGACGATGAACGAACCCTTTTTCCCGGGACATTATCCTCACCACCCAGTGATGCCTGGCGTGCTGGTTATTGAAGCGATGGCACAAGCTGCTGCTATTCTTTCCTTTACCGGAGAAACGGGTAAAGCCGATGAGACAAAAGTTTATTATTTCGTCGGCATCGATAATGCACGCTTCAAACGTCCGGTCGTACCGGGGGATCAATTAATTCTGACTATCACGCCCATTTTTAACAAGCGCGGCTTGGGCAAATTCAAGGCAGTGGCAAGTGTCGGCGATCAAGTTGCGGCAGAAGCCGAGATCATGTGTACGATGCGAGATAAATAATGCGCCATCCCACCGCGATCATTCATCCTAACGCAAAACTAGCCGACGATGTTAAGGTCGGCCCGTATTCCATCATCGGCGAACACGTTGAGATCGGGGCTGGGTCGGTCGTTGGACCGCACGTTGTTATCGACGGACACACCACCATCGGCAAGAGCAACCGTTTCTTCCAGTTTTGTTCCATTGGCGAAATTCCGCAGGATAAGTCCTACAAAGGCGAGCCGACGCAGTTAATCATCGGCGACAACAATACGATACGCGAAAGCTGCACCTTCAATCTGGGAGTGGCTCATAAGGGTGGCATCACTAAGGTCGGCAGTGACAATTGGATCATGGCCTATGTGCATGTGGCGCACGAGTGTGAACTGGGTGACAACAACACCATAGCCAATTCAGTGCAGCTTGCCGGACACGTGACTATTGGTAACAACACCAACATCGGCGGCATGTGCGGCGTGCACCAGTTCGTGCGCATCGGCGATTATGCCATGACGGGTTTCATGACCCGCCTGTCGCAAGATCTGCCGCCCTTCGTGTTGGCTGTGGGCAACCCGGCAGAAGCCAAAGGACCGCATCAGGAAGGGCCGCGTCGGGCGGGGTACTCCCCGGCCAGAGTTGATATGCTGAAACAAATTTATAAAGCTTTGTATCGCACGGGTAGCAGCTTTGAGAACTCTAAAAAAGAGATCGAAGAATTACGCGGTCAAGTGCCGGAGGCTGATGCTGATATAGATAATATGCTGGCATTTTTGAATAATGCCAGTCGCGGTATAGTTCGCTAAACAACCATGAATAAGCAAGTAAAAATGATCGCCCTCGTGGCGGGTGAAGCCTCGGGTGATTTACTTGGGAGTCACCTGATCGAAGCGCTCAAACAATCGTTGCCCAATGCACGCTTCATTGGCATCGGCGGCCCCAAGATGCAGGCAGCAGGCATGGAGATCATGTTCCCCATGGATAAGTTGGCGGTGTTCGGTGTTATCGACGCCCTTATCCACTATCGCGAGCTTCTTGGAATCCGTAATAAGCTCAAGGCCTCGCTTATCGCGACGCCACCGGATTTGTTCATTGGTATCGATGCACCTGACTTTAATCTTGATCTGGAAATTGTATTGAAACAACGCGGCATTCCTACGGTGCATTACGTTAGCCCTTCAATCTGGGCGTGGCGCGGTGAACGTATCCATAAAATCAAGAATGCAGTCTCACACATCCTGACGCTATTTCCCTTTGAGGCTGCCATTTATGAAAAAGCCGGGATACCTGTGACTTACGTCGGACATCCACTGGCTGACATGTTGCCGGAAATACCCAAACGCGACTTGATGCGCGAGCAAATGCGTATTCAAAAGCAAACCAAAGTGTTTGCATTATTGCCCGGCAGCAGGCGCAGCGAAGTTCGCTATTTGGCCGCTACCTATATTGAAACAGCCAGACAAATTTTGAAGAAACTGCCCGATGCCCAATTTTTGGTTCCGCTGGCCAGTCGGGAAACTCGCACGATTTTCGAAGACACTCTGTGGAAACTGGAAGCACAGGAATTACCCATTACCATGCTGTTCGGTCATGCACATGATGCCATGATTGCTGCCGATGGCGTGTTGGTCGCCTCTGGCACAGCAACCCTGGAAGCCGCGCTGCTGAAACGCCCCATGGTTATTACTTACAAAATGCTGCCACTTACGTATTGGCTGAGCAAACGCAAAGCCTATTTGCCTTACGTCGGACTCCCAAATGTATTGGCAGGGAAATTTGTGGTGCCGGAGATTTTGCAAGATGATGCAACACCGGAAAACCTCGCACAAGCCTTGCTGAATTTGGTGGGGGATAAAAATGCGGTGGCAGAATTGGAGATTCTGTTCGGGCATATGCATACCCAGCTCAAGCAAGATACTGCACACAAAGCTGCGCAAGCGATCTTGCCTTATTTGACGGATATTACGGCTCCCGCGTAAATGAGCCACATACAGTTGATCTGTGGTGTTGATGAAGCGGGACGCGGCCCTCTAGCCGGGCCTGTTTATGCTGCAGCAGTCATCCTTAACCCGCAACATCCTATCATCGGTCTGGCCGACTCAAAAAAAATAAGCGAAAAAAAACGTGAACAACTTGCGCTGGAAATTCGGCAGCACGCCACCGCTTGGGCTATCGCCACAGCTTCGGTAGAAGAAATAGATCAAATCAATATTTTGCGTGCCAGCCTGCTGGCGATGCGCCGCGCAGTTGCCGCCTTGTCTGTGCAGCCACACGAAGTGTTGGTGGATGGCCTGTATTGTCCTGAAACCGGTCTCCCCAGCCGAGCGATAGTTAAGGGAGACAGCACTGTACCGGAAATATCCGCGGCATCCATTCTAGCCAAAACCGCACGCGATGCAGCAATGATAGAGATGCATGAACGCCTTCCCCAATATGGCTTTGCTGTTCACAAAGGGTATCCGACGGCTGCTCATATTGCGGCACTCAATCTGCATGGTATTTCGTCTGAACATCGCAAAAGTTTCGGTCCAGTTCGAAGACTAATACAAGGGAGCAATTAGTATGTCATTATTGAAACTCTTACACTTGCTTGCGACTGTGGTCTGGGTTGGCGGTATGTTCTTTGCCCACATGGTATTGCGTCCAAGTGCCGCAGAAATATTGCAACCGCCGGAAAGATTGCAACTATGGAACAAAGTATTCAGCGTCTTTTTTAAATGGGTGTGGGTTGCAATCTTGTTAATTCTGGCCAGTGGCTTTTCGCTGATCCTTCAATTCGGCGGTATGCAACTTGTACCCAAATATATTCATGAAATGTTATTGTTGGGTACTGTCATGACGGCAATTTTCGCGTATGTATTTTTTGTACCCTATGCCAACTTCAAGCACGCTATAAGTGAAACAGAATGGCCACAAGCCGGTAAGATACTGGCTACTATTCGAAAATTTGTGGTAACGAATCTGTTACTGGGCATACTGACCTTCATAATTGTCGAGCTGAGTCGCTAAATATAAAGGTATTGAAATTCTTTAATCGAGACGATGAAAACCCCGAAACGAATCGAACCACTTATTGAGGACGGCCTGGTTGACGACGTGATTCGTCAACTCAAGAGCGGAAAAGAAGCAACCGTCTACGTTGTTCAGTGCGGGGATGAGATTCGATGTGCCAAGATTTACAAAGAGGCAAATCAGCGCGGTTTTCATCAGGCGGTTCATTATACCGAAGGTCGTCGGGTAAAAAATAGCCGTCAAGCGCGTGCCATGGAAAAAGGTTCACGCTATGGCCGCCAGGAGCAGGAAGCAGCTTGGCAGCATGCCGAAGTGGATGCCTTGTATAAACTCGCTGCGGCAGGCGTGCGGGTTCCCCTTCCTTTTGGATTTTACGAGGGTGTGTTGCTGATGGAATTAGTGGCTGACGAAAATGGCCAACCGGCACCCAGACTTAACGATCTTGAACTGACGCAGGAGCAAGCACGAGAATTTCATGCTTTCCTGATCCGGCAAGTTGTGTTGATGTTATGCGCCGGCATTGTTCATGGTGATCTTTCCGAATTCAATGTGCTTGTCGATAGCCGGGGACCGGTCATTATAGATTTGCCGCAGGCTGTTGATGCCGCCGCCAATAACAATGCCAGCCGCATGTTGGAGCGTGATGTGGACAATCTGGCTGTCTACTTCGGGCAGTTCGCACCGGAATTACTTGCGACTCAATACGGCAAAGAAATATGGTCGATCTATCAGAAAGGTGAATTGTTACCTGATACTCCGCTCACAGGGTACTACCATCAAATCGAAAAGAATGCTGACGTGCGTTCCGTCATGCGTGAAATAGATGCTGCACGCGATGATAACGCAGCCAAGCTGCGTTATCAGCAACTCAAGCGCGAAGAAGGGCGGTAGGGCGCAGCCCCTACCAAAAATGTCAGACTATCCCACCATCAATTGGAACGAAGCCGGAGAAGAAAAATCTGCCCGTTGGCGTTCTGAAAATGGATCACCGCCCCCCAAGCGTGTGCTGATTGCCGATGATCGTATGAAGGCCGATGACGCTTACCGCTTGGCGTGCGAAGGAACTGCTTTGCTGTGGCGTGGTGATTTCCAAAATGCGCGTCAATTGCTGCAAGCGATGGCGCGCCGCGCCGATGAAAAACCCAAAAAAAATAAGTCAAAAAAAATTGCTACCACTGCCGAGTCTTTTCACTTAAATCGCCAAGCGCAATCTCAGCGCGCGCGTACCTTGGGCATGTTGCTACTCCCATCCAATGCGGATCACAGTGTGCCATTGCGCCGTGCGCCAGATGTATCCATAGCTTGCGGGGAAGTTTATGGTGCGGTTACTGAACCCTACGTTGCCTCGCTACGCAGCTTGTTAGGATTGATCGGTGCTCATGAGTGGCGAAAGAATGGTGTGGAGATTCCCGAATTGGGTGCCCGCATTTATCCTCATTACGGCGTATTTGCACCGATACGCGGCGAATATGTCGGACTGGTGAATAATGCACCTCTGCCCAAAACTATCACAACTCAATCGGTCGCGTTTGATATCGGCACTGGCACTGGCGTGTTATCTGCGGTGCTGGCCAAACGCGGCATTCAACGTATTGTTGCAACAGATCAGGATCAGCGTGCGCTTAATTGTGCCCGTGAAAATCTGGACCGACTCAATCTTTCGAAACAAGTCGAAGTTGTGCAGGCCGATCTCTTTCCCGAAGGGCGTGCCACTCTGATTGTATGCAATCCGCCTTGGGTTCCGGCCCGCCCCAGCTCTGCACTTGAGCATGCTGTATTCGATCCCGAGAGCCGTATGTTGTTAGGGTTCCTCAAGGGGCTGGCGGAGCACCTTGAGGCTGAAGGCGAGGGTTGGCTGATTCTCTCCGATCTTGCCGAGCATCTCGGCTTGCGCACTCGCGATGAATTATTGGCGGCTATAGACTCAACAGGTTTACGATTCAGCGGAAAAATAGATGTGAAACCACACCATCCGCGTGTCTCCGACACAAGCGATCCGCTTCACGCTGCTCGTGCGGCAGAACTCACATCCCTATGGAAATTAGTGGTTAAATAGAAAATGAAATATTCTATTTAAAGCTCAGTATATTTTTTTGCAATGCCTTTTGATTTTTCAACTGGATACTTTAGCGCATTCTTCTTGATCTTTTCCAATACGATTTGTTTAACATCAAAACCGTATTGTTCAGCCAGCAAAAAAGAAAATGCAAATACATCGGCAAGTTCTTCCTCCACCTGTCCGATGTCGGCCTGCTCGGAAGGTTTCCACAAAAAAGATTCTAGTAGTTCACTTGCTTCAATACTCAGCGCCAAAGCAAGGTCTTTGGCATTATGGAACTGCGCCCAATCCCGTTCATCACGGAATTTGAGCAAAGCATCGGTAAGCTCTCTGATGTCGTTCACAAGATTCCACTCCAAGTAGTTTATGATGTTGCCATAAATAGGATGTAGCATTGTAATGCAATGCTCGCGTGAGGCGTAGCTCTGATGCTTGCCTACAAAAAGAATGTGTCGTTTAAGCTGATTCGGCTAGAATTACAATAAATATCGCGATCTCTAATGAATAATCTTCCAAAAAATGCATTTGCCAGCATGAAAAAATCTTCACTGAATACATTAGCCATTATTTCAATTTCAACTATTATTGTTTTAGGAATAACCACTCAAGTGAGCGCAGCGGACAGCGTGACTGCCGATCCGGAAGCCGCGCTCTGGTTGACAACCCAGAAATTAAATACCACAGAGGGATATGAAACCTATCTTGCTCAATATGCAGACGGGAAATTTGCTTCATTGGCAAAAACGTCAATCAACAAAATTAATACTGCCAAACTCGTTCAGGCCGAAAACTCGGAATGGAAGGTTTTACAAGACTCTGAAGATGAGGCAACTGTTCAAAAATTTCTGGACAAGTATCCAAAGGGGGTAAATATTCTTGCGGTGAAACTTAAACTCGCGTCTATCCGTAGGATAGCAACAGAATATAAATCCGGACAAGCATTTAAAGGGTGCGCCACATGTCCGGAAATGGTCATTGTGCCGGCAGGCAGTTTCACGATGGGCGAGGGGACTAATGCCCACTTGGTCACATTTAAAGAGCCCTTTGCCATTGGAAAAAAGGAAGTTACCCAAAAGGAATGGATGGCTGTTATGGGCACGAATCCCAGTAAATTTAAGGACTGTATCGGAAATTGTCCTGTGGACAATGTGAGCTGGAATGACGCTAAAGAATTTATACGCAGACTCAACATCCGAACTGGAAAAGAATACCGTTTGCCTAGTGAGGCAGAATGGGAGTATTCATGTCGCTCAGGTGGATTACACCAAAAATATTGTGGTAGTGGCGCAGTCGATAGTATCGCCTGGTTTGCAGCTTATTCGACCACGTCTAAAAGATCAGATAGATACAGCAAGCCGGTAGCCAATAAAAAAGCAAATGCCTGGGGGCTGTTTGACATGAGTGGCAATGTCGCTGAATGGACGGAAGACGGGTTTCATGAAAATCTTATCGGTGCTCCGGCCGATGGATCTGCGTGGCGGGGAGATGGACAAGGTTATGTCCTTCGCGGTGGTTCCTGGGAAAGTAATGTAGATCAGATTCGCGCTACCTATCGTGACTACGATGGCCCTTCAAACAGAGATGTCACCTATGGTTTTCGTATAGCGCGAAAATTTCCTTAGCATTTTGATCAGAATGGCCGACTGCACCAATAAAATTTCCAGAAGCCAGTGTTTAACTTCATCTCTGAGCTTCTAAAACCACCGAATACTTTCCTGTCATATCCAAGCTGTAAATCTTTGATTCTTTTTGAGAAAGAAGCCTGTTTAACTGAGCATCAAAATACACTCTTTTTTTGGTACTTTTGTGCATCATACAGATTACTGTATCACCCGATGGATTTTTAAATTGTGTGAACAGTTGTTCCCATTCATGTTTTGAATTGTCAATTTCGCTCATGACGCCCCCTTTTTTGTGCCTTTACTAATTGAACTGGAATCAGCATTATTTATCCTTCCACTTTTGATTTTCCGCAATATTTACGGGTGTGAGACAACATTAGCAAAAATTGTTTTTTCCCGGCAAGCCCACCGAGGAATGAAAAAAATGGGGAGACGAGTGGTCAAAAAAAGGGGACGAGCGGATGGTTTATTCAGACAGAATGCCTGCGTAGGACGCTGGAAAAACACAGCAGTCCGAAACAGAGACAATTTTTAACAATCGAGTCTTTGTGAATTAACAAAGTGACTTTACGCATGGTGACTTAAGCAATCGCCATGCCAGCCACTTTATTAATTATTAATCAATAAGACAGGATTACGCTTGAATCGAAAGTGACAATTTTGAGCACGTGTTTTCAGAAAACATATCCAAAATTCGTCACAAATAGAGAAATGTTGACTGGTTTCTACAACCAGAATCAATACTAAACATCACAAACAAAGCTAGAAGCTAAGCGCAACTCCCCACATAATGAGCCCGCCAACGGCAGACACACCTGCAACTGCGAATAGCCATTTCTTGCGCGTCAAAACGGTAATCGATGCCAGAGAGATCGCAATTTGGATCAGTGTCATTGATTGTGCCAGTAAGTGGTGTGGATGCATTGCTTCTTCACTTTCCTTATTGGCTTTTTCTGATTCAGCCTCCAGTTCCTCAGCTTTCTTTTTGATCTCTACTTTATCTTTTTCGTATCTTTCGATCTGAGCCTTGTAATATTCCTGCTTTTTCGCCGGTGCAACATCGAGAGCAAGTTCCATCAAATGACCTTTATTACTTTTTGCCTCATAAAAATTCCACTGGTCGGAAGCCTGCGTCTTTTTCAAAACGGCTTCGTTCTTGAACAACATGGCTTTATTTTGTGTATCGCCACCTTGATAGCTTACAATCGCGCCTGCTGAAGCCAAGATTGCTGTAAAAATGGCTATCTGACTTCCGAGGCTATCCCCGCCGTGAGCTGAGTGTTCCACTGCATGATCGTGCGCCCCATGGACGTGAAATCCTTCTGACATAATTATTTCCTTGAAGTTAGGTTAAGATTAGAAACAAACCTGTATTTTATAACGGAGAGCAATTATGAACTACATTGCATTAACAATATTTATTTCGGCCATCGGCATATCTTTTCCCATTTATGCGAATGAAACCCAGTCCGCAGCACCAGAAAAACCGGAAGTCGCGAATAACAATAGCTATGTACCCGGCATGGGCGTGCAACACAAATGCGCCACGCAAAACTCTGGTATGCCGGTATTGCAAAAAATTGGGAGTTGGCGAACTACGAATTGGATGAAATCCAAGAAGGTTTCGAAGACGCAGTGAAGTATCACCCAGTCTTCAAGAAAGATGCTCCCATTTCAACCATCCTGGAAAAGTTCACTACTCAACCGCTTCATAATCTTAGATTGGCTATCGAGGCAAAAAATATCGTCAAATTTAAGAAGTCCTTCAACAGTCTTACCCATGTGTGCAATGCTTGCCATCAAGCAGCAAGCCAAGGATTCATTGTGATCAAACAACCCAGTGTTTTAACCTATAATAATCAGGAATTCTCGGTTAAATGAAAAATTTGTCCATAATTCAAAAATGAAGTTTTTATTAAAATGGATGTTCAAATCGTTGATTTTCCAGAAACCAAGGTTGCAGTCTTAGAACACCATGGCTCCCCAGCACTGGAACATGAATCTGTCCGCAAACTCATTTCATGGCGTCTTGAAAATCGTCTGCCGACTGACAGGCATCGCAGTTATGGGATTCATTACAACGACCCGCGTACAACACCAGCGGAAGAATATCGAGTGGACTTTTGCATTTCCGTTGAATATGACGTTTTGCCCAACCCACAAGGAGTCGTAAACAAGTTCATTCCCGCAGGCCGCTGCGCTGTTGTACGGCATCTTGGGTCGCGCGAGAACGTATCGGCAGCAGTATATCTTTACGAGGTCTGGTTCCCCAATAGCGGTGAAACTCTGCAAGATTTTCCGATCTTTTTCCACTACGAAAATGTCGGCCCACAAGTACAGGAGCGCGAAATGATTACGGACGTATACCTCCCACTGCGATGAGGGCTAAATGCAAGAAACCTGTGGGAAGCGAGTGCGCGTAAAATGTCCGAGCCTTACGGTCGAAAAGCAGTCTGAGCACTCTTTTTGTTGCTCCAACCATACTTGAGTGTAATTATATAACCTCAACTCCTTGTTTTTTAAGCATGGAGACAAGCGTGATTAACGGCAATCCGATAAGCGCATTGGGGTCTTTGCCTTCGATGCGACTGATCAAAGCAATTCCCAATCCTTCCGATTTTGCGCTGCCTGCGCAATGATAGGGTTGTTCTTTGAGGAGATAGCGTTCAATCTCTTCGTCGCTGGAGTTTCGAAAAGTGACTTTTGTTTCATCAATTTCTGTTTGTATGGAGTTATCGGCTGAGTTCAATAACGTCAAGGCTGTATAAAAAACGACGGTTTTATCACGCATCGCACGGAGTTGGCGAACTGCATTGTCATGGGTATACGGTTTCCCCAATTGTTGACCGTCCAGCAGGGCCACTTGATCTGAGCCGATAATTAACGCGTTGGGGTAGTCTTTGGTTACTGCATGCGCTTTAAGTATCGAAAGCCGAGCCGAGGTTTGCTGGGCATTCTCTCCGGGAAGCGGCGTTTCATCGACATTTGGGGCCGCAGTTTTGAATGGAATTTGCAGGATAGAAAGCAAGTGACTCCTATATATAGAGGTCGAAGCAAGAACAAGCGGCTGAGAAATCAAGATAAATCCTTATTGCGACTTTGACAGAGAGGGGCAGAATATATATCATGCGCGCCTCATGTTTGCACGGCCTTTCATTGATAGCATAGAATTTGCCAGAAATGGCAGGGAATTATGCGATGAAATTCCGATAGTTACCTTGTCCCGGCTAAGCGATTTGTTGGCGAGTTCGGAGGGCACTCTCGGTTATAAAGTGATCGGTTCGCAACAAGGTGATAGCCGTAAACTTGAGATCGTACTTAAAGGTTCGTGTCAGTTGCGTTGTCAGCGTTGTTTGGGTGAGTTTACTTATCCCATAGATATTACAACGCAATTGCAGTTGCTTCCGGCGGAAAAGCTGGATGAAACAGATGATGACGAGGATGCCATCGAAGCTACACAGCAGTTGGATGTGCTGGCGTTGATTGAAGATGAAGTGTTGCTTGGGTTGCCCTTCGCCCCCAAACATTCTGACGAATCATGCAGCGCATCATTGCAAAATTTACAACAGTCAGCCAATCCGTTTGCTGTATTGGCGGTATTAAAAAAGTAGTAATTTAGTTTTTTTGAGGAGTTATCATGGCAGTTCAGCAGAATAAAAAATCCCCGTCCAAGCGTGGCATGCACCGCGCGCACGACTTTTTGACGAATCCCGCTTTAGCGATTGAGCCTTCTACTGGTGAGCCGCATTTACGTCATCATATCAGCCCGAGCGGTTTTTACCGTGGCAAAAAAGTAGTTAAGACCAAAGGCGAATAAGCTTTTTGAGCGCATTAAGCAGGAGTCCCGTTTTATCGGGGCGCCGAATGTTTGTCTATTTTTGTTCTAGAGGATAGCCCAGTGGGTATTACAGTAGCCATTGATGCCATGGGCGGAGACCACGGGACGCGGGTGACTGTACCTGCGGCAGTTGCATTTCTGAAGGAACACCCTGAGGATATCGTGGTTTTGGTCGGGTTGACTGATGCCATTGAAGCAGAGTTGAAGAAGCTACACTTCTCTGACCGGTCTCGTCTGCGTATTCATGGTGCCAGTGAAGTAGTGGGAATGGATGAGTCGCCACAAATTGTGTTGCGTGGCAAAAAAGACTCGTCCATGCGCGTGTCAATCAATTTAGTGAAAAATGGCGAAGCAGCAGCTTGCGTGAGCGCCGGCAATACCGGTGCGTTGATGGCGACAGCCCGATATGTACTCAAAACTATGCCGGGTATAGATCGTCCTGCTATTGCCTCTTTTTGGCCGACGGTAAAGGGGCAAGTCTGTATGCTTGATCTGGGCGCGAACGTCGATTGTTCCGCCGAACATTTGCTGCAGTTTGCCTTGATGGGTAGCACATTAGTGGCCGCGTTGGAACATAAAGAAAGTCCTACGATTGGACTTTTAAATATTGGCAGTGAAGATATTAAGGGCAACGAAGTGGTGAAGCAAGCGTCAGAGCTATTGCAAGCCAGCGACCTTAATTTCTATGGAAATGTAGAGGGAAACGATATTTTTCAAGGTGTTACCGATGTGGTAGTGTGTGATGGATTTGTCGGGAATGTCGCTTTGAAAACCGCCGAAGGTGTGGCCAAAATGATGAGCGGCTTTTTGCGCGAGGGTTACAGCAAAAACTTGTTTACCAAGTTTGGTGCTTTAATTTCTATATCTGTACTTAAAGCTTTCAAGCACAGGCTCGATCATCGCCGCTACAATGGTGCAAGTTTCCTCGGATTAAAAGGTATCGTCGTAAAAAGTCACGGTTCAGCAGATACTTTTGCTTTCTTGTGCGCAATTGAACGTGCAGCAGAAGAAGCTCGCGGCGGCATGTTGCATCAGATTAGTACCCATGTTGAAAAATGGCATCAGGCGCGCCAACAAATTGCGGGGACAGCAGTATGATTTATTCCAAAGTCATCGGTACAGGCAGTTATTTACCCGCCAAAGTAGTAACCAATTTCGATCTTGAAAAAACTATCGATACTTCGCATGACTGGATTTTTTCCCGAAGCGGCATTGTTGAAAGACATGTCGCGGCTGAAAACGAATTAACCAGTGATCTGGCTTTGCATGCCAGCCGCAAAGCCATTGAGGCTGCCGGTATTGACGCCAATGAAATCGACTTGATCATCGTGGCAACCACCACGCCTGATCAGCACTTTCCCGGTTCAGCCAGTATCCTGCAACATAAACTGGGTATCAAAAATGGTGCCCCGGCTTTTGATATACAAGCGGTTTGCAGTGGTTTTGTTTATGCCATTAACACTGCGGATATGTACATACGCAGCGGCCAAGCCAAAACTGTGTTAGTTGTTGGCGCAGATATAATGACTCGTTTGCTGGATTGGAATGATCGCGCTACCTGCGTACTATTTGGAGATGGTGCCGGCGCACTGATTTTGCGCGCATCTGCTGAGCCCGGTATTCTGGTCAGCAAGTTGCATGCGGATGGTAGCCATCACGATATGTTGAAAGCCGCCCCTTTAATTTCCATGGACGGGAAGGCTGTATTTAAATTTGCGGTCAAGGTGTTAAGCGATGTAGTTGAAGAATTGCTTGAGGATCAAAAAATAAGCGGTTCTGATATTGACTGGCTTGTGCCGCACCAAGCCAATATCCGTATTATTGAAGCGACAGCGAAAAAACTGGGTTTGGACATGAGCAAAGTGGTTGTCACTGTTGCCTCTCAAGGAAATACTTCTGCCGCGTCGATTCCCTTGGCATTGGATACGGCGGTGCGAGATGGTCGCATAAAAGCAGGGCAAAATATCCTGATTGAAGCTGTAGGTGGTGGTTTTACTTGGGGCGCAACATTGATTAAATGGTAGATAAATGTAGGGTGGGCACGCTTTTGAGCCCACGCTGAATTAAATACCGCGTGGGCTCAAAAGCGCGCCCACCCTACAAACTAACGACTACTAACAAACGACTGATTCTCCTATGACAAAATTTGCTTTCGTTTTTCCCGGACAAGGTTCCCAATCGCGCGGCATGATGAACGGCTTTGCCGATTTTGCCTCTGTGCGCGACACTTTCTCTGAAGCTTCGGACGTACTGAAACAAGACCTGTGGCAATTGGTGAGTGAGGGTACAGACGCTGAACTTAATGCTACCGTAAATACACAGCCAATTATGTTGACCGCAGGCGTGGCAGTTTACCGCGCCTGGCAATCACAAAAAGGGGCGAAACCGGCAATTCTGGCAGGGCACAGTTTGGGTGAATATACGGCATTGGTTGCGGCTGATGCGCTTGCTTTTGCCGACGCGCTACCATTGGTGCGCTATCGAGCGCAATGTATGCAACAAGCGGTACCGGAAGGCGTGGGTGGTATTGCCGCTATTCTAGGCTTGGACGAAGATGCTATCCGTGCCGTATGCCTCGAAGCAGCTCAAGGCGAAGTATTGGAAGCTGTTAACTTTAATTCCCCCGGACAGGTGGTTATTGCCGGAAATCGCGCAGCAGTAGAGCGGGGTATGGAATTAGCCAAAGCTAAAGGCGCCAAACGCGCGATCCTGTTGCCGATGAGTGTCCCGTCGCATTGCAGCCTGTTAAAAGGCGCGGCCGAGCAGCTACGTGAATACCTGAAAAATGTTGCAGTTCAACCTGCGTCAATTCCGGTGCTGCACAACGCTGATGTTTTGTCCTACACCGATGGAGCTTCTATTAAAGATGCATTAGTACGTCAACTGTATTCTCCCGTGCGCTGGGTTGAAACGATACAGGCATTTGGCAAACAAGGCATTGCATATAACGCAGAGTGTGCACCGGGTAAGGTGTTGGCAGGACTAAACAAACGCATAGATACAAATCAACAAGCGCTTGCCATCCATGATGGTGAGGCGCTGAAATCTGCATTAGTTGCACTCGCATAAGGAAGAGATATGGCGCTTCAAGGACAAATCGCACTGGTTACAGGTGCTTCGAGAGGTATAGGTCAAGCAATCGCATTGGAGCTTGGCAGGCAAAGAGCTACGGTAATCGGCACGGCTACAAGTGAAAGCGGTGCTTTGGCAATTACCGCCTATTTGCAAGAAGCCGGTATCAAGGGTAAAGGCTTTGCGCTGAACGTCAACGATGCTGCGCAAACAGATCAAGTTCTCGCTGCACTGAGAGAGAAATTTGGGGAAATCACGATTCTGGTGAATAACGCCGGTATCACCAAAGATAACTTGTTGGCACGAATGACCGACGAGGATTGGGATGATGTTATTACGACCAATCTCAAATCCGTGTTCCGTTTGAGCCGGGCTGTATTGCGTGCGATGATGAAAGCCAGAGGCGGGCGCATTATTAGCATTTCCTCTGTAGTTGGCAGTATGGGTAACCCGGGGCAAGCTAACTATGCCGCATCCAAAGCGGGGATGGTTGGATTTACTAAATCACTGGCGCAGGAAATTGGCAGCCGGAATATTACTGTGAATTGCGTGGCACCCGGTTTCATTGACACCGACATGACACATGCTTTGGGTGAAGAGCAACGTACAAAGCTGGTCGAGCATGTACCGCTAAAACGCCTTGGAAAGCCTGATGATATTGCGGCTGCTGTATCTTTTCTGGCTGGCCCGGGCGCAGCTTATATTACAGGAGTCACTTTGCATGTGAACGGCGGTATGTACATGGAGTAATGAAGCAGTTTGGAAATCGGCTCGAGTTTGGTAGAATGCACGGGCTTTTTGAAATTTAATTATAGGGAGTATTGGAATGTCTAACATCGAACAACGCGTCAAAAAAATCGTAGCCGAACAGCTCGGCGTTAATGAAACTGAAGTTAAGAACGAATCTTCATTCGTCAACGATTTGGGCGCAGACTCATTGGATACGGTTGAATTGGTGATGGCATTGGAAGAAGAATTCGGCGTGGAAATCCCGGATGAAGACGCTGAAAAAATCACCACCGTGCAACAAGCAATTGACTACGTCAACGCGCATCCAAAGTAATTGGTCGTTATTGATTCCTTTTTCCTTCGCTATTGGAGTGCGGTTTGACTAAACGCAGAGTTGTTGTAACTGGCTTGGGTATCGTATCACCAGTTGGTATTGGTGTCGCCCAAGCTTGGCAGAATATTGTGGCCGGCAAGTCGGGTATAACAAAAATAACCCGGTTTGATGCCTCCGCCTTTGCCTGTCAAGTTGCCGGGGAAGTAAATGGTTTCGATGTCGCTCAATATCTTCCTGCCAAGGAAGCCCGGCGCATGGATCGCTTTGTCCATTTTGGACTTGCTGCCGGGATCGAAGCACTAAAAGACTCAGGCTTGGAGATAACGGAACAAAATGCTGAACGCATCGGCGTCTGCATTAGTTCCGGCATCGGCGGCCTGCCGATGATTGAAGAGACGCATGGTGATTATGTGAGGGGTGGTCCTCGCAAGATATCGCCTTTTTTTATTCCTGCCACGATCATCAATATGATTTCCGGCAACTTGTCCATTATGTTTGGACTGAAGGGGCCGAATTTCTCCGTTGTCACAGCTTGTACAACTGGAACACATAGTATTGGCGAATCGTTTCGCAAAATCGAATATGGCGATGCTGATGTGATGATCGCCGGTGGAGCTGAGTCGACAATTTGTCATTTGGCAGTTGGCGGATTCTCATCTGCCAAGGCACTGTCTACCCGCAATGATGATCCGGCAACCGCCAGTCGTCCATGGGACAAAGATCGTGATGGTTTTGTGATGGGTGAAGGCTCGGGAGTGCTGGTGTTGGAAGAGTATGAGCATGCCAAGGCTCGTGGTGCCAGAATATATGCCGAGCTTACCGGCTATGGTATGAGTGCTGATGCCTACCACATGACAGCACCTAGTACAGATGGTCCAAAGCGTAGCATGGTCAATGCGTTGCGCAATGCAGGGCTAAATCCGGATCAAGTGCAATACGTTAATGCGCACGGCACTTCCACTCCATTGGGTGATAAGAATGAAACCGATGCGATCAAACTGGCTTTCGGTGACCACGCAAAAAAACTGGTGGTAAATTCCACCAAGTCAATGACAGGTCACTTGTTGGGCGGTGCAGGCGGCATCGAGTCATTGTTCTGTGTGCTGGCATTGCATCACCAGATTTCACCTCCGACTATTAATATTTTCGAGCAAGATCCGGAATGTGACTTGGACTACTGTGCCAACACTGCCCGTAATATTAAGATTGATGTGGCAGTAAACAATAATTTTGGCTTCGGCGGAACGAACGGCTCGCTGGTTTTCCGCAAAATCTAATTTAGTTGTTTCGGCATACGCTAATCAACGGGGTGCGGTGAGAAACGATTAGTGTTATTGATTGCGGGGATAGTGTTTTTTGCACTATGTTATTTCGTGACGGCAAGTTACTACAATGGCGAAGACACTTCGCCAAGTAGCATAAGATTGTGCTTCGGTTTATTCGCCTTGCCCCCTTAAATCACTTCTTTAATTCTGTCGTATAGTCTATACGCCTGGTCGCCAAAGGTATAAAACTGTAATCATCATGAAACTGATTAAAGAATTCACTCTTTGGCTGATTTTTATCCTGGTGGTTATTGCCGCCCTGACAGGATTTTATGCATTGCGGCCGCTGCCCATTGCTCAATTACCGTTTGAGTTTTCCCTGAAACAAGGCAGCAGCCTGAAAAGTGCCGCGCGTCAAATGAAGCAAGCTGATGTATTGCCCAACGATTGGCTATTCGTTTTGTTGGCGCGTGGCTTGGGTAAGGCTACGCAGATTAAACCGGGAAATTATCAAATTGAAGAGTCGACCAATCCATTGCAATTACTGGATATGATTAGCAAAGGGCGAGTCGAACAAAGCGAGATAACCATAGTAGAGGGCTTTACTTTTGGTCAATTGAGACAAAATTTAAACTCTACATCAACGCTACGCCACGACACAGTCGCTTTAGCCGACGATCAAATATTGCAACGCATCGGTGCATCTGAAAAGCAGGCTGAAGGATTGTTTTTTCCAGATACCTATAACTTCGCCTCGGGTAGTAGTGACTTGTCAGTGCTAAAACGTGCTTATCAGTTAATGCAACGCCACTTGCAAGAAAACTGGGCCAAGCGAGATCCCAACCTTCCTTTCAGCACCCCTTATGAAGCTTTGATTTTGGCGTCAATTGTGGAAAAAGAGACAGGGCAGGCCGTTGACCGCCCCATGATTGCAGGTGTATTTATTAATCGTTTGAATAAGAAAATGTTGTTACAAACTGATCCTACGGTTATTTATGGTATGGGTGAAAAGTTTGACGGTAACCTGCGCAAACGCGACCTGCTCACTGACACCCCCTACAATACCTATACCCGCAGCGGGTTGACTCCAACCCCGATCGCCTTGCCAGGATTGGCGTCTATCCAAGCCGCGCTTCATCCTGCAAAAACCAACGCACTTTATTTCGTTGCACGTGGCGACGGCAGTTCTTATTTCTCAAGTACACTAGCTGAACACAATAACGCCGTAAACAAATATCAAATAAAATGAGCAAAGCGAAATTTATTACCTTTGAAGGTGTAGACGGGGCAGGGAAGAGCACTCATTTGGATTGGTTCGCCAATGCCTTGAAGCAGCGTGGAATTGATTTATTAGTAACGCGCGAACCAGGTGGCACCCCTCTGGGGGAAAAATTGCGCGAGATATTGTTGAACCATCCCATGCATGCAGAAACTGAAGCTCTACTTATGTTCGCCGCACGTCGTGAACATATTGAGCAGGTCATTCGCCCAGCATTGCAAAAGGGAACATGGGTAATTTCGGATCGTTTTAGCGATGCCAGCTTTGCCTATCAGGGAGGTGGGCGTGGGGTTCCCATTGCTAAACTTGAACAACTCGAACAATGGGTCCACGCTGATCTTCAGCCCGACCTTACTTTATTATTTGATATTCCAATTGAAATTGCCCGTCAACGCCTAGCCAACAACATTTCTCTGGATCGCTTTGAACAGGAACAAGGCAGCTTTTTTGAAAAAGTGCGTCAAGCATATTTGGCTCGTAGTCAAAAAACACCGCTTAGATTTGCTGTCATTCATGCGGAAAAAACACGTGAAGAAGTTCAAGCAAGTTTGCAAAGAATAGTTTCATCTCTATGATATGAAAGAAGTCTATCCTTGGAACCTGGAGGCATGGAATAGCCTAAACGGGCTACGTACCCACCTTCCAAATGCGCTGTTGATTAAGGGCGCTGCCGGTATCGGCAAGTTGGATATGGCTATAAATTTCGCCCAATCATTATTGTGTGAGACCCCAAATGAACAAGGCTTGCCTTGTTGCGAGTGTGATTCCTGCCGCTGGTTTGAGCAGGGGGTTCATCCGGATTTCCGCTTAGTTCAGCCTGATATTCTTAATATTACCGAAGATAGCAGTGAGAAGGAGGGCGGCAAAAAACCTTCACGAGAGATCAGTGTTGATCAAATTCGAGCCTTGGCGAACTTTGCCAATCTGACTGCGCATCGCGGCGGTTATCGTATCATATTGATTCACCCTGCCGAGGCAATGAATTCTAATTCTGCCAATGCGGTACTTAAAACGCTGGAAGAGCCGACAGATAAATTGCTGTTTGTTCTCGTTACCCATAAACCCCAGCAACTGTTGCCGACTATTTTAAGCCGCTGCTTGAGTTTGACTGTAAAAACTCCAAGTATAGATACCGGTGCTGAATGGCTGAAACAACAGGGCGTATCTAACCCTGAAAATGCATTGTCTCAATCCGGGTTCGCACCTTTGCAAGCGCTGCATTTAGCTGAAGACGGGGAGGGAACTGAAGAGCGGAATATTTTGTTATCCGCTATTACGAGGCCAACTCAACTCGATGCCCTATCTCTAGCCGACAAATTGCAGCGCTCACAACCCGTCCTGATAATTCATTGCTTGCAACAGTGGTGCTATGACTTGGCAAGCACCAAGCTAACTGGACAAGCCCGTTACTTTCCAGAGAAACTAGATGAATTGAAGAAGCTTTCTGCTAATATTTCGTGCATGCGCCTGCTGGGTTATCAGCGAGAACTGTCTACGGCAAAGCGCGAAGCCTTCCATCCGTTGAATCCAAAGCTGCAATTTGAGTCTATCTTATTGTCTTATCGGCAAATGTTTTCCTCGTCCAGTGTTTAATATTCATGTTTATTGACTCGCACTGCCACCTGAACTTTCCTGAACTGGCTGACAATCTTGCAGATGTCCTAGCCAAAATGAAGCTTAATGAGGTAACTCATGCGCTTTGCGTTTCGGTCGACCTCAACAAATTTCCCCAAATTCTGCAATTAGCCGAACACCATTCAAATATTTACGCTTCCGTTGGCGTGCATCCAGATTATGAACTGGCTGTTGAGCCGACGCAGTCCGAACTGGTGCGCCTTGCCCAACATCCCAAAGTCATCGCCATTGGCGAAACTGGCTTGGACTATTATCGTTTACAGGGTGACCTGGAATGGCAGCGTGAACGTTTCCGCGTCCATATTCGTGCTGCACGTAAATGTCGCAAGCCGCTTATTATTCATACTCGGTCAGCGGCGGCTGATACACTACGACTGATGCAGGAAGAAGACGCCGGACAAATTGGTGGGGTTTTGCATTGCTTTACTGAAACTGAGGAGGTAGCGCAAGCCGCCATTGAGATGGGTTTCTATATTTCATTCTCCGGAATTGTAACTTTCAAAAATGCGCTTGAAATTAAAAAAGTTGCTGCAACCATTCCCATTGAAAGAATTTTGATTGAGACAGACTCACCATATTTGGCTCCGGTGCCATACCGCAGCAAATTGAATCAACCAGCCTATGTAAAGCACGTGGCAGAAGAAATTGCCAGATTGCGAAATGTCTCAGTCGATGAAATAGGGATTGCTACAAGCACGAACTTCCGTAAGCTATTTTTGGAGGTAAAGTGATTTTGGAAATCTTTAAATTACGCATAATGTATATTATGTCAAATTGAATATCGCATCCCAAATCCCAATGCTGAGCAAGCTAAATCCCGCCCAACGCGAAGCTATTACGTATCTCGACGGACCACTACTTGTACTCGCTGGAGCTGGTAGCGGAAAAACACGGGTGATCGTGCATAAGCTTGCGTATCTTGTTGAGCAATGCGGATACTCGCCACGCAATTTGGCAGCGATCACTTTTACCAATAAAGCCGCGAATGAAATGCGCGAACGCGTGAGCAAACTGCTACCGGGTGGAAATTCCAAAGGTATGACCATTAGCACATTCCATGCGTTGGGGATGAATGTTTTACGCGAGGAAGCCGCGCTGATAGGCTACAAAAAACAGTTCTCGATCATGGATTCCGCCGATACGGGAAAAATAATTAGTGAGTTGCTCGGGTCGCCGGACAAACAGGATATTCGTCTGGCCCAAAGCATGATGTCAAATTGGAAAGCCAATTTTGTATCCCCTGAAAATGCTCAGAGCTTGGTTGAGAGTGAGGCAGAACAGCGCATCGCCCTGCTCTATTCACGCTACCAGGAAACGCTGCGTGCGTATCAAGCTGTCGACTTTGACGACCTGATCCGCCTGCCGGTTGATTTGTTTCAAGCGCATCCGGAAGCATTGCTACGCTGGCAGCAACGGCTACGATATTTGCTGGTAGATGAGTACCAAGATACTAACGATTGCCAATATCAGTTATTACGTCTGCTGGCGGGGAGTCGTGCAGCGTTCACTGCTGTTGGAGACGATGATCAGGCAATTTACGCATGGCGCGGTGCTAGCACAGCAAATCTCCAAAACATGCAAAGAGACTATCCAAATTTGCGGGTGGTCAAACTGGAACAGAACTACCGTTCATCGCAGCGTATTTTGCAAAGTGCCAATCTACTAATCAAAAACAACACTAAGCTCTTTGAAAAGAAACTATGGAGTGATCATGGTCTGGGTGAACAAATTCGTATATTCGCAGCAAAGGATGATGACAGCGAAGCTGAATCAGTCGTGTTACGCCTAATCGCCCACAAATTTGAACACAAGACGCGCTTCACAGATTACGCAATTCTCTATCGTAGTAATCACTTGTCGCGTGTATTTGAGGAACAGCTTCGTGCTCAAAATATCCCTTACACGGTCAGTGGAGGAACCTCATTTTTCGAGCGTGCAGAAATTAAAGATTTGGTCGCCTACCTGCGTCTCATCGCTAATCCGGACGATGACCCTGCTTTCATTCGTGCCGTAACAACCCCCAAAAGGGGAATAGGCAATAGCACGCTGGAAAAATTGGCGAGTTACGCGGGTACACGCAATATTAGTCTTTTTGAAGCCTCCTTTGAAAGTCCGATGGAAGAGCAGCTACCCGCACGCCAACATGAAGAGCTCATCACCTTTTGCAATTTTATCAATCGGATGGAAGCTCGTGCTGCAAAAGAAGAATGCACACCCGTGCTGGCAGATTTGATGAACGCAATCGATTATGAAGCCTGGCTATTTGATAGCCATGAGCCGCGTCAAGCAGAATCCAAATGGTCAAATGTGACTGATTTCGTCGGCTGGCTTAACCGCAAATCGGAGGCCGATGGTAAAACGCTGCTGGAAATGACCCAAACTATTGCCCTGATGAACCTGCTCGAATCACGCGAAGAGGCAATCGATGCAGTATCCTTATCTACATTGCATGCTGCCAAAGGACTGGAATTCGGACACGTCTATATGGTGGGCGTGGAAGAAGGCGTGTTACCGCACGAACGTAGCGAATCGCCCGAGCAGATTGAAGAAGAGCGTAGGCTTATGTATGTAGGAATCACCCGCGCCCAACGATCTTTGCATATCAGTTATTGTATCAAGCGAAAAAGAGGCAAAGAATGGGCAACCTGCGAAGCTAGTCGCTTTATAAAAGAATTACCCGAAGGGGATATAATTTTTGCAGGCGCAGCTTCAGCAGGAAATGCGCCGGAAGTAAGTAAAGAAGAAGGTAAGGCAAAACTGGCTAGACTGAAAGCAATGTTGGGAAATGCCTAAGAATTGGTCAAATTCGAATCATCGGTCAGTTTTATAAAATGTTCCCATTTTATGTGAAATGCCTTTAAATGAAATGTATGATTGCTAAGAATATGTTTTTTAATCAGTGAGATGTTATCTGTTGTTGTGTTTTTCCTCAGCTCGTCCAGCAATTGCAATGCGACAGCATTATCGTTAAGGGCACCCAGAATATCCTGAAGTTTTACCAGCAGTTTAATTTGATTTTTGCGGGGATTAATAATAAACAGCTCAGCGCAATAGCGAAGATTTTTACAGGCGATGCGTAATTTATGAAGATGCTCACGAGTTTCAACTTCATTGATACGGTTGCCTCGCTCAATTGCTTTTTGGGTGTACTTGCGCAGTATTTTTTCAGAATAATCCTGCAAATTTCCCGAGTAAGTAAACTCCTTCCAATAATCGCCATTTAGCCAAGCGCCAAAACGCAATAACAAACGCTGGAAATCAATGGACTGTAAAGTAGTAGAAACTTGTTGATGACTCAATTGACGATGTTTTTCGCTCTCGCGTGCCAGCGCCTGCTGCCCGGAATATGCGTCATTATTCTTATCACGGTAAATAGCGGGCAATATTTCAGTGGCAAAAACATCCCACTCCCGAGACCGTCCCAATTCATTACCAAGTTTTCGTACATGGTCGTGAAGTGAATCAAGCTCTTCATCTGCACAAAGAATTTTCGCCAAATTCAAAACAACACGAAGTCGACGCAAAGAAATTCGGATCTGGTGCAAATATTCCGCCCCCGTTTTATTTATCGCCCCGGGAACGTTGGCTTGCAAGTGGGACAAGCATGCCCATATCGTATTTTGAAGTGCAACCTTAACCGGGGTATGCCGTTTAAATTTTGGTATTTGTACTTTGGTTAAAATGGGAGAAAAAGGGGAATGCAGCCGATAACCATACTCCGCCTTGCTCGTTATTTCTATTTCCAGGGGAACAATATCCAGCAAGTTCAAAGCCAATCGAAAAAGCCGCAATGGCTCTCCGGATTTGAGTTCAAGCTCAACTTCGGAGATGGGATGCTTTGAATTGCCCGCACGAATTTCACCGCTATCCAAACCCATTTCTATCAAAGCACCTTCAAACTTCAGCAGCCGTATGCTGCGGTTAAAGTCAGTAACAAATATCGGCTGTATATTTTGGGGCAAGTGTTCGGGTAGCGGAGTTGCTCCTATCTCATCGAGTAAAGCAAAATTGAGACATTCACTTTCGACCGGAGTCTCCCATTCATTGCGTTGATGCAAACCCGCCTGCACTCCGCCTCCCCCTTTTAATGTTTGGAACCATTGAGATCCAATCCGGCGCAGGCGCAATGCCATCCTTTGATGATGCAACTGTAAATCTGTAGTATCTAAATATACGCTGTAAATCTTGCGCGTGGTTGCGCGCCCACTTGAAAGCGAGCGCAAAAAGGGATGGCGCTTAAGACGCGCCATGTTCTCTGGCGCAATGCGGAGTTTGAGTTCGGTTTCAATGGCCATATGAATCAACCCCAATTAGTGACTAAAAAAATCGGACAGCAGAAAAACTATAACACTAAACGGCCTGTCCAGCGGCATAGCCCGAAGCCCAAGCCCATTGGAAATTGTAACCACCAAGTTGTCCGGTGACATCGACCACCTCGCCGATAAAATATAATCCGGGAACGGCTGTCGCTTCCATGGTTTTGGATGAAAGTGCTTGGGTATCGACACCTCCACAGGTTACTTCAGCCTTGTTGTAACCCAAAGTTCCGTTGGGGGTAATTATCCAATTGTGCAAATGGTTAGCAAGTTCTGTTAAAGCCTTTTCTGCATGTTGATTTAGCGGTATATTTTCAGCAAACTGCCCGCTCCAAACTTCGGCGAATCGTTTGGGGATGAATTGAGTGAGGAAATTATCCAGCCTCATTTTGCTGCTTCGATGCTCGATGAAGACTTTTTCCAAATCAATATCCGGGAGCAAATCGATGTGCAGCGGCTGACCAGATTCCCAATAAGATGAAATTTGTAAAATGGCCGGACCGCTCAGTCCGCGGTGAGTGAATAGCACACTTTCCCGAAAAGCCTGTTTACCGTAACTTACCTCAGCATCGATAGAAATCCCCGCCAATTCAGCATAAGGTGCCCACACTTCGGGGTGAAAACTCAGCGACACAAGCCCAGGGTGAAGCTTAGTCATGGAAATACCGAATTGTTCGGCAACCTTGTAGCCAAAAGACGAGGCCCCAATTTTGGGAATGGAAAGCCCTCCTGTCGCGATGACAAGAGAGCGGGCTAGTAAATTGCCACAAGAGGTGCTTACCTTGAATTTCTTTTCGTCTTTGGCTTGAGCTAAGGGTTGGATATCGGTAACTTCACACGACAAACGGAGTTTCACACCTGCCGAATCGCACTCCTCCTTTAGCATTTGAATAATCGCTTCCGATCCATCATCGCAAAATAACTGGCCCAAAGTTTTTTCGCTGTAGTGAAGTCCATGTTTTTCTAACAGGGCAATAAAATGCTGGGGGGTATAGCGTGCAAGGGCCGAGCGGCAAAAATGCGGATTCTGGGATAGGTAGAAGTCAGCTTTAGTATTAATATTGGTAAAATTGCAACGCCCGCCCCCGGAGATGCGTATCTTCTCAGCCAATTTATGCGCATGATCAACTAACACCACAGAAAGACCACGCTTGCCAGCTTCGATAGCGCACATCAGGCCGGAGGCCCCGGCGCCTACGATCAAAACATCAACTGTAACAGTGCTTGAACTATGCGGTGAAGCTACCCTCACGCGTGTTCTTCCAGATGTTTCCATACACAAGCGCCTTTGCTGGCTTTATCAATATCCGCGATTTGCGCAACATGCAAAGCCAATTCCTCCTCAGAGGCGGGCAACACCCGCACGTTCATGCGGATAACCTCGCCTGAAGTTGACAGTGGTGCAGCCTCGACTTCGGCTTCTTCACTGCCTAGCAAGCTTTCTTGTCCGCGCGTCATGCCCAGATAGACCTCGGCAAGCAACTCGGTATCGAGCAAAGCACCATGCAGCGTTCGATGGGAATTGTCAATAAAGTATCGATCACACAGCGCATTCAAGTTATTTTTCTTGCCTGGATGAAGTTCTTTGGCCACCTTGAGGGTATCAATAACCTTATTTTCCAATGGAGGCAAACTGAGTCTAGCCAGCTCAGCGTTCAAAAATCCGATATCGAATGGGGCATTATGAATAATGAGTTCCGCATCACCTATGAATTCCAGTAAAGCGGGGACAATCTCGGCAAATTTGGGTTCATTCTGTAAACGATCAAGCGTTAAGCCGTGGACAGCCGCTGCCCCTTCGTCGATTTCACGTTCGGGATTAAGATAACGATGAAAATTGCGCTCAGAAACCTTGCGCCCATTCAATTCAATCGCCGCAACCTCAATAATGCGGTGACCCTGTTTGTGGTCAAGACCCGTAGTCTCGGTATCCAATACGATTTGCTTCATCAGTTCTTTCCATTCAATATTTCTTCAACACCGCGATTAGCCAATTGATCGGCTCGTTCGTTTTCAGTGTGGCCGGCGTGTCCTTTGAGCCAAATCCATTCGATTTTGTGGCGGCCAACTGCCTCATCCAGTCTGCGCCACAAATCTTCGTTCTTTACCGGTTGTTTGGATGAGGTTTTCCAACCGCGTTGTTTCCAGGCATGCACCCATTCACTGATTCCCTGCTGAACATATTTGGAATCGGTATGCAGTCGGATATGGCAAGGACGGCTCAACACCTCCAAGGCGGCAATCGCCCCCATCAACTCCATGCGGTTATTGGTTGTATGTGCTTCGCCGCCATACATCTCGCGCTCTTTGCCCTTGGTACGTAACAAGGCCCCCCACCCCCCTACCCCGGGATTTCCTTTACAAGCACCATCAGTGAAAATTTCAACAATTTCGTTAGTCATTGTTTGTCAGTTGTGAGACTTCTCTATTTAACTTTGGCGCGGACGGTATCAGTTTGCTGACCAGCCGCTTGTTCCATTGCGGCTTGATAAGCCGCATGCCGGCCACACGTTTTACCGCGTGCAAGTAATACACTCCACCGCAAACTGCCCACCAGCGATCACCCGCCGGCTCCATGAAATGAAAACGTTGCAACCATTTCGGGCTGAGCATGGGGGGCGCATAACAAGCAAAACGCCCGCCGACGATTTCAAAACCCAATAGAGCTAGCCAATCTTTCAGGCGCGACAAAGCGATGAAATCACCACACCACGGATAACCATGCTTGGGACGTAATGCACGGCGCATTCCCCATAAGCTGCGCGGATTAAACCCGCTGATAATAAGATTACCTTCCGGGCGTAACATACGCTCAATTTCACGCAAAATCTGGTGCGGAAATTTACTGAATTCCAGCACATGAGGAAGCAACGCCAAATCAATGGTTCCTGTTTCAAAAGGGAGTTCTTCCTGTTCCACTAGCACTTGCGCTCCAGTATCCCTGGCTGCACTAAAACGCAAAGGCATGCGACTGGCACGCAAAAAATCATGTTGCGGCAAACCCAATTGCATCGCGTTAAAACCAAAAATATCCGTTACACTACGGTCAAAATATTCTTGCTCACGCGCCAACAGATATTGCCCCTGAGGGGTATTGAGCCATTCAGCAAGTGAATTTGCAGTCGGCATACTATAATTCCCTATTAACTACCGCCAAATTAATCATGATTGAAATCGTTACCATTCCAGCTTTTAAGGATAATTATATTTGGCTGATTCGCGACAAAAAAAATGCCATTGTTGTCGATCCCGGTGATGCCAAACCCGTTATTGCATATTTGCAAACTCATAATCTTAATCTAATCGCCATCCTCATCACCCACCGACATAACGACCATATCGGTGGCATTCCTGAATTGCGCGAAGTATATAACACTCGCGTCTATGGTCCACGCTCAGAATTGATTCCACTGATTACGCATCATCTGGGTGAAGGCGATCATCTTGATATTGAAGAGCTTAGTCTTCACTTTGAAATTATAAGTGTTCCCGGCCACGTTCCTGAACATATCGCTTACATTGGGAATGGAATGCTTTTTTGCGGAGATGTTTTATTTGGATGTTGCTGCGGAAAAATGTTTATAGGAACCCCTGAACAATTTTATCATTCATTGCAACGATTGACTGTTCTGCCTCCTGAAACAAAAGTTTATTGTGCCCATGAGTACACCGAATTTGGTATTCAATTCGCTTTACAATGCGAACCCAATAATCCTCAACTCCAACAGCGGCAACTTGATACCCGCGCATTAAGGTCTCAAAATCAGGCAACTATTCCCTCAACGATTGGGCTGGAAAAAGCGACCAACCCTTTCTTGAGATGTACGGAGCCAGAAATCATTGCCAGTGTCATTAGCCGTTTGAGTTTAACTACGCCCCCGAAAAACGAGGTAGTTGTTTTCAGCGCACTCCAAATTTTGCTGGACAATAGCTAGAACAACATTAACACCTAGTTTTTGTTGCAGGGAAGGCCGTTCTAGTTTATTCTGCGCGCCCTTTCGGAGAGGTGGATGAGTGGTTTAAGTCGCACGCCTGGAAAGCGTGTGTGGGGTAATACCCCACCGCGGGTTCGAATCCCGCCTTCTCCGCCAAAACAATAACTTGCGACAACTACAAACTAACGCAAGCAACTCGAAATAACCGCCTTGCCACACTTCAGTGTGGCAAATTTGTGGCAAAAATACCACTCATTGAACTAGACGTAACTGGAAGCAAATCCAGGATCAATGGTCGAGTGGATGCAATCACCGATATCGTTACCGGAAATGATTTTACTTAACCCCCGGAAGTTTGATTGCTCCAATTAGTACTGAATCCAGAGTTTTCGAGGCAGACAGCCCAGTACGTTTCATTAGCGCCAGCAGCGCAACATGAGCATCTTCACCTAGATAAATGTCATAACGGTGCCCCGGATATTTTGCCCTGGCACGAAATGCCTGCACGCGTGCCGCTGTATCCTCATGCTGTTTAGGTCTTCCCACTTTTCTCTTTTCTATCGTCTCCATCGCGACCCCTTTAATTTACGTTACCGGTAACGTAATTATACATAACCGACCTCCAATACGTATCCGGTAACTTAATTCATCCAGTGCTCAATTCTCTGGAGGGGTATTTCTTTGAACCCGTAATCAGCTACTAAATTAAGCCACGCTCAGCAAAGCTCAGGCAGTTCGTTCCGGCAACAATGAAATGATCTAGGGATTTCACATCAACCAGTGCCAGCGATTGCTTCAGCGCGTCGGTCAGCATTTCATCTGCCCTGCTTGGCTCGCAAACCCCGCTTGGATGGTTGTGCGCGAATATGACTGCGGCGGCGTTATGGTGCAGCGCGCGCTTCACAACTTCACGGGGATAGACGCTGGTCTGCGTTAATGTGCCGCGAAACATCTCCTCCGTAGCAATGACACCATGCTGGGCATCAAGAAAAATTACGCTGAAAATCTCAAACTCAAGTTCTGCCATCTTCAGGCGCAGAAAATCACGAACTACTGACGGGGAACTGAAATACGCTTCCGCCTTGCGCATCCGGCGCGACAGAATGTCTAGTGCTTGTGCAATGATATTTTGCTCCTCGCTTAGAATTTTGACTTCATAAGGTGGTGCGCTTTCGTTCTTCACGCATGCGGTTTGGTGAGTGTCGGTTTTGATTTGTTCGGCTTGGCTGGTTGTGTTTGCTGCGTCCATGGTATTTCTCCTTCGTCGTTTGTCGGTTTGCTGCTTGCGTTTTGGAGCCGTGTCGCGCAGCGCAAATATCGAAAGCAAGGAGAGGAACGGAAAGTCCGAAGGCGAAAAAGTGGTGCGGCCTGCGCGGAAGGCGAAGCCTGAGTACAGCCACGGTTTTTGGCCGAAGCCAGAATGGTTGACTTGAAGTGACGAACGCTTTAGGGAGTTTGTTTCAGCACGGCTACAGCATGCAGCTATCCGACGCGAAGGGATGGCGCAAGAACGGCTTTCAACCAGCCAAGCCGAACATAATTTCGATTTTGCGCAAGCGATTGAAGCCGGATGGTCGAGACAGTATGGCTCGGTGCGCAGCACGAAAGCGCGGTCGTAGATGCGCCGTAAAGTTGATCAGGTAGTGTAGATTGCTTTACTTAGGTTAGCTCATCCTAGGCAGATAGCCCAGCATGTATTGGAATCTGTGAGATTAGCCTGCCGCTTCGAGCTGCTGCATCTCATCTGCTGACTGGCATAAGGCCAGAACGGCTAGCAAGAAGATTGACGTCCTTTGAATTTCCGCTGCGGTGGAGGCGATGCAGAACTCCCTGCTGCGTCTCGGGCGTCCAGAATATCCGCAGACGCTTACGTGCCCGAGTTACGGCTGTGTAGAAGATGCTGTGTGTGATGTCGTCTTCATTGGCGTCGGTGATCACTATCTTGACGGAGTCATACTCAAGACCCTGTGCTTTGTGGATCGAAACGGCGTAGGCCACCTGAAATGGCACGGAAGTATTCAGTGAGTCGTCGTCCTCATCGCTGGCTTCGTGCTCGTAGACGGAGAAGCGCACGGTCGAATCGCCCATCCATTCGAGCTCATCACCGACAACGTCGAACTCACTGAGCGATCTATCGAGCTCAACGTCGAACTGAATCCGATCAGGAAAGTGGTCGATGCCCACTATCTTGCCCTTCAGGTTGTTATAGAGCACCGGTCGGAACCGCTCGGTCTCGTTGAAGAGAACAGGATCACCAATCTTGTATGTAGACATGCGCCAGATGGTCGCTGCACCGGGGTTGCTGCCCTGCAAGAAACGGTTGATGTTGTTGATGCCGTAAAGACCGTCGTAGTTCAGGCAAAGGATGATCTCGTCACTACCTTGGGTTACGAACAGTGTCTTGTCGAGCACGGTCGAGTATTCGTTGCGGGCCATAACTTCGGCAAGGTCGTCTTCGATGGCTCGAACCTTGTTCCAGAAACTCAAGAGTGAGACGTTCTTGGTTCTGAAGGGTGTCTTCAGCTCAAACACCGATGTGCTCGGGATGAACGAGCGAATGATTCCAAACCAGTTGCCGAACTGGATCGACTCGATCTGGTAGACATCACCAACAAGTACGAGCAGCTTGAAGGAGGTCTTCTCCAGCACCTTGATCAGGTCGGCGTTGCTGACAGTGCTGCACTCGTCAATAACAAGGAGGTCGTACTCCTGACCAGAGGTTCTCCTGCCAATCTGGCTGCTAATCGTCCGAAATTCCGAGTTCTGCGCGGTTACCTTGCGTTTGAGGTTGTCGATCGCTGGGTTTGTATGCGCGAGGAAGAGTTTCTCCTTGTCATTGAAGTAGTGCGCGATATGGTCCACCATCGTCGACTTTCCAGTGCCAGCGGCCCCATAGATCAGGGCGACGCGCGACTGGTTGAACAACTGCTTGAGCGCATCCACCTTCGCCGGATCATCGATGCGACGAGGAGCTTCATCAAGCCAGCGTTCGACGGCTTGGGAGTAACCGTCGATCTGCAACGATGCGTACTTCTGTAGCTTTTTGACGATGGAGACGGTTTCGTTCTCATACCCGCAGATGAAGACATGCCCTTTGTCGTGGACGAGTCGGCGCTCCGTATGTTTGTAGTAGAGCGTAGCGTTGTAAGTGGAGATCAAGCTGTTGACGTCTCCGAACTCATTGAAATCGGCCTCAGGCGTGTAGAGTGTTCCGTGACGCTCCACGTTGTTTTTCACCTGTCGAGCGAGCAGCTCGTGGTTCCTTCCGGTCGCATCGAGACTTTCGACAAGATCCCAGTACCGGGGATTGTGCGCAGTCAGCGAGGTGCAGAACGGCATGGAGTCAAAGGGAATGCAGCTGTACGGAAGCTTCATTCCGGAAAGGCGTTCACAGCCATCCCAGTGATATTGGGACTTGAGTGTCTGGTTGTGCATCCGCAGCAAGAGATAACGAAGAACGTTGTGACCCGGAGCGGTTGACCTCATAAGGCGGCGTACTTCATCCAACACAGGGAAAATCAGCGGCTTGGTGTCATTAGCCGTGCCTTCCGCCCTTACCGTCGCATACTTGTCGTCGCGCATTTCAACCAGGTCGAGCAGACTGCCCTCGCCTATCGTCAGCCTACGCATAAGGTAGCGATACTCTGCCAAGTTGGATTTCACTTCTATAGTGATGCCTAGGAGGCGCGCGAAGTTTTTGAATTCGCACGGACGGATCGAGACCTCCCACTCGCGAATGATGGTGATCGGCATCGTCTGTCCAAGCACTTGGATCGAGTCCTGGCGGAGCGTCAACAGAGCTGCGTACTTATCAGTCATGTCGATGTCAGTGAAGGCGATGATGCGATCAAACTTGCTCACCTTGTTAACGGCGCGGTAGAAGGTGACCTCGTAGTAGATGCGCCCACCGACGAAGAATGGGCGCGTTTTGTGGATGTAGTACCGATGCTTGGGGTTGCCATCTGGTGAAGTTGAACGGGCAGCCTCGATTCTAGCGGCGATTTTCTCGTGATACTCACGTAGCGACGGATCGAGATCAACCGGGAAAGCCTCTAGGTTCGCAAGCACCCCGACTCCACAGTTTTCTTGAAGCAAGCTGCGAATGCGATGGAGATACTCGTAGTACTTGAGCATCAAACGCTCGGAAGCATCCCCGTCCAGAGTGTAGTGGGAAGCACTTATTTGGATCAGTTTGTGAAACTTGCCGAGAAAGTTGAGCTTTCCCTTGCTCTTGATGAAGGCGAGCCCCGGCTCAACAGCGTTGTAGTGAAATTCGGCATCAGGTGATCCCGTATGGAGGAGAACGACAACCCCTTCGACTAGGTTTCGGAGCTGAGAGAGAATGTTCTGCGCGAGCAATGCCCGCTGACCGGCGAGCGATTCAATATTTCGACAAATCGCCTCATCAGCGCTCTGGATCTGCTTGCTGATCGTAGTCATTACGCCACCGTGACCTGGCCGTTCATCAGCATGGGGAGCAGCCAGTCACGGAGTTGGGTGAGGTGCTGGTTTTCCATGCTGCGTGCAAAAACCATCTGGTTATAGTTCGACACCACCTTGTCATATTGCGTAAGCAGCTCAGTTGGCGGATAAGCCAGCGGCAATGAATGCAAATCATCTTTGGTGATTGAGCCAAATGTCGTTCCCTCGCTGTTTCGTCTGTCGAAGATTGTCTTGAAATATTTCATGACATAAAACAGGAAGCCGTCAAAGCCATCCTTGCTATTCAGCGCAGCCAAACCACGACCGATGCAACAGTCAAGGTTTGCAATGTTCATATCGCCAACGGGAGCTCGGACGCTCAACAGAATGTCGCCGCGTTTTGCCATACGGGTAACTTGCGTTGTGTACTGACGAACCATTGGAAATTGCCAGCCAAAATCGGTCGAACCTTGAAAGAACACAACCCCGTCTTTTGATTCGTTCAGAGACTCACCAAGAGGTGAGTGCCCCATCGTGATATTGGCAATCTGGCTTAATTGTTTGTCCTCCCACCCCGCCGGAATCTCCCGTTTCAGGGTGGCGTTGTAGGCCATCTTGCCGCCGGAGGATTTGTAGGGTTTGCCGTTGGCATCGGGGAAGTCGAACTGCACGAACCAGTAGTCGTACAGCGTCTTGGCCATCGCTTCTAGCTCGGCGTTGATGCGGTTGTTGCAGTCGATTTTGGCATCGATGGCGGAGAGGACGGCGGCGATTTTCTTTTGTTGTTGTTTATCCTCAATTGCAGGCACCGCCATCTCGTGTAATTCATTGCGATTTACGCCAGGCACTGCACTCTTATCAGACGTGCGAATTCTTCCGAGGCAACTCAATAGATAGTAAATGTACTTGGGGTCGTTGCCCTTGAAAGTGGTTACATAAAGCGCAGTGTTATGAGGCCAGTATTTGCCCTCGACAAAATACATTTCACCCAAGGTTCCATATCGTCCAGTTACAACGCCAACCCCATCAACTTTGAACTCGTTGTGATAACCAGAAATCCCTGCGGAGCTGATGACTGGGTAATGCCCTAGTTGACGCTGGCTTTCAGGAAGGTCGTAACCACGCTTTAGATTTATCAAATCGCCAAGGCGCTTGAGGGCAACATTACTCATACCGCAATCCCGCCAACTGCTTCTTGATGTCTTTTTCTAGCCCCGCCGACTCCTTGAATAACTTGTCCAGATTACTGGTGAACCCCTGCATCTTCGCGGCGAATTGCTTCGGCGTCAGATTGGTGTATTCGATCTTCACCTCGAAGTACTGCCCCGCGCTCATGCTGTAATTCTTGGCGGCGATGTCATCGTAGTTCACCACCACCGAAAAATCTTCCACCGCCTCTTTTCCATTGAAGGTGGCGATGATGCGGTCTTCCTCGGCTTCGGAGAGCAGGGTCTTCTGGTTCTTGCCGTCTTTGACTTTGGTGCCGAGGTTGGAGGCATCCACCAGCACTACGCCTTCCTTGTTGGCGCTGTCGATGAACAGGATGGAGACGTTGGTGCCGGTGGTGGCGAAGATGTTGCTGGGCATGGAGACCACGCCCGCGAGCATTTTGTTGTCCACCAGATGCTCGCGGATTTTTCGGTCGATGCCGCTTTGCGCGGTGATGAAGCCGGTGGGGACGACGACCGCCGCCTTGCCTCCAGCTTTGAGTGAATAGATGATGTGCTGGAGAAAGAGCAGATAGATGGACATCTTATCTTTCTCTTTGGCCGGAATTTTAGGCACGCCGGCGAAGAAGCGTTCTTGGTGCTCCTTGGCGTCCAGCTCATTCCTGAAATCGCTGAAATCCATCTTGAAGGGCGGATTGGAAACGATGTAGTCGAACTTCTTGAGTGCCTTGCCCTCTCGATGATAGGGATGGAGCATGGTGTTGCCTTGGATGATGTTGGGAATGGAGTGAACCAAGTTGTTCAAAATCAAATTCAGGCGCAGCAGGCTGGATGACTTCTGCGAGATGTCCTGCGAATAAATGGCGCATCGCTGCTCGCCGATGGCGTGGGCGAGGTTCATCAACAGCGTGCCCGAACCCGCCGAGGGATCGTAGCAGCTCACATTGCGCACCTTGCCGCGCTTAGCTTCGGGCACGAGGATGGCGGCCATAATCTTGGCGACGGCGTGCGGGGTGTAGTACTCGGCGTATTTGCCGCCGCTGTCTTTGTTGTAGTCCTTGATGAGGTA